>ERZ791624.37-NODE-37-length-91239-cov-11.095730_pt1 | contig 91239 bp, 80 predicted proteins | sample MGYA00510058_ERZ791624 | MGnify/ENA primary metagenome ERZ791624 (study PRJEB30046, sample SAMN00715158) | human gut metagenome | study: EMG produced TPA metagenomics assembly of the A metagenome-wide association study of gut microbiota in type 2...
GAAGGCTTGCACATTATGATAAAAATGTATACCCCCATTTTTAGGGAAGAACCAATTTTTTTTGTAATTATTGTTATCTTCGTGTTTCTAAATTAGCTTTAAAATATGTATCGGAGTAAAAAATAATAAGAGCATATTGATAGAGAGCAATATGCTCTCTATAGAAATAATCAGAAATTCCTCAGATAATTCTTGTAAGGAAAATGAATAATTATTTATCAAGAAAAGAAAGAAGGTCTTAATTGAAAAATAAGAAAACACAGCTTAAAAGAGAAACTTTAAAAGTATGTTTGGTGGGCTCGTCAGGTGGTCACCTTTCTCACCTCTATATGCTAAAACCATTTTGGAAAAACAAAGATAGATTTTGGGTTACCTTTGATAAAGAAGACGCACGTAGTCTTTTAGAAGGTGAAAAAATGTATCCTTGTTATTATCCTTCTAACCGTTCAATTAAGGCATTGTTAATTAATGCCATCAAAGCAATAAAAATTCTATCTAGAGAAAAACCTAATTTGATTATTTCTTCAGGAGCAGCTCCTGCCATTCCTTTTTTTTGGATCGGTAAGATATTAGGCGCTAAAACTATATATATTGAAGTTTTTGATAGAATAGATGCACCAACATTAGCAGGTAAACTTTGTTATCATGTTTCAGATAAATTTATTGTTCAATGGGAAGAAATGAAAAAGATCTATCCTAAAGCAATTAATCTAGGTAGTATATTTTAGGTATAGGTAGCTGAATAATGATTTTTGTTACTGTAGGAACTCATGAGCAGCCTTTTAATAGACTAGTTGCATTCATGGATAAATGGGCTGAAGTACATGATGAGAAAGTAATAATTCAAACAGGTTTTTCAACTTATAATCCTATCAATTGTGTGTGGGATAAATTTTATCCTTACAAAAAAATGTTAGCACTTGTTCAAGAGGCTAGAATAGTCATAACCCATGGTGGACCTTCAAGCTTTATCTTACCATTGCAAGTTGGTAAAACACCAATAGTTGTTCCTAGAAAATATGAATATAATGAGCATGTTAATAATCATCAGATTTATTTTGCAAAGACCGTTGAAAAAAGGTTGGAAAATATAAAAGTAGTTGAAAATGTGGAAGAACTGTCTAACGTTATAGACAATTACGATGAGATCGTTAGTTATAAAATTAAAGGTTTGCAAAGTAATAATTTATCATTTTGTAATCAATTAAATGATATCGTAAATAAGATGTTTTGATTAAAGGTAAATTACTTTTATTGGTTGTTACAAGAAGAATGAATATATTTTTCTATATCATCCTATAAAGATACATTTCATATTGTAGTTTCATTTTTACTAATGGTGCAACATGCAGAGAATAGCTATGCTTGAATATATAGCAGTGCCCATTGACTAAATGGTAATTTTTATAAAGAATCTTGTATCAATACATTAGAATTTCATACAACCTCTAATAGGCGCCCAATATTATGAATAGTGTTTTAGTACTAATGTCCACTTATAATGGAGAGAAGTATCTACAAGAACAATTAAATAGTCTTTATAACCAACAAGGTGTAGAAGTTAAGATTTTAGTACGTGATGATGGCTCATCTGATAATACACTAAAGATACTAGAGGAGAATTCTAAAAAAAATAAGCTTATGTGGTACCAAGGCAAACATTTAAATGTTGCTTTCGGTTTTTATGAACTAATGCAAAAAGCTACTGAATATAACACTGATTTTATTGCCTTTTGTGATCAAGATGATGTGTGGGACGAAGATAAACTTCTAATCGCAGTTGAAAAAATTAAACAGTTTGATTGTCCTGCACTTTACTACAGTGGACAGCGATTGGTTGATGAAAATTTGAACTTTCTAGAAAATCATACTTTAAACAAAAATCGTAGTGATAAGACTAGATTTATATTATCTGACTTTGCCGGTTGTACTGGTGTATTTAATCGTTTTTTGCTTAATGAAGTTGTAAAGTATAAACCTAAATATATGTTAATGCATGATACATGGATCTTACGTGTGTGCTTATGTTTAGGAGGCAAGATTGTTGTCGATCCTAACCCAAGAATGAATTACAGACAGCATACTCATAATACCTTAGGATTAGGTCATGGTTTAAAAGCAACAATAAAGCAAGTAGATCAGTATTTAAACAAATATCACATAGAAAAATTAATGAGAGAATTACTTATTGGCTATGGTCAAAGAATGATCCCTGAATACAAACAAATATCAGAGTGGGTATGTTCATATAAAATCAATAAAACTAACAAAAAGAATTTGTTAAATAAGAAGAATATCGACTTTTGCAATAAGGGTCTTAATTTTACATATTGGTTAAAAGTCGTTCTTAATAAATTATAGAAATGCATAGTAGAAGGAATTGATAGATGATCATTACAAAAACCCCTTTTAGAATGTCCTTCTTTGGTGGAGGCACAGACATGGAGGAATATTTTAAAGTAAATGGTGGATCAGTTATTTCTACAACCTTCGATAAGTATTGCTATGTTAATGTTAGACATTTACCAAGGTTTTTTGATTATTCATCTGAAATTTCTTACTCAAAAACAGAAAGAGTAATTTCTGTGGATGATATTCAACATCCAGCGGTAAGAGAGGCAATGAAGATGCTTGATATGAGAGAAATAAGGCTTACCTATGAAGCAGATCTTCCTGCTCGTTCAGGTTTAGGTACTAGTTCTTCATTTGCTGTTGGAATGCTAAATGCTTTTTATTGTCTTAAGGGGAAATATGCAGATAAGAGAAAACTAGCCGATGAGGCTATATATTTAGAGCGAGTTCTTTGTAGAGAAATTGGTGGTTGGCAAGATCAGATAGCAGCTTCGTTTGGCGGTTTTAATAGAATAAACTTTAGCGCAGATGGCTATGAGGTACTACCAGTAATTATTTCTCCTAATAGAAAGCAACAACTGAATGACAATCTCATGATGTTTTTTACTGGATTTACCCGTTTTTCATCTGATGTTCAAAAGGCGAATAGTTCTAGTAGCACAGAAGATAAAAATCAAAAACTAAAGCAAATGTATGATCTTGTAAATGAAGCTGAATCTATTCTTACTAATTCAGATAGGGATATAGATGACTTTGGTAGACTTTTAGATACTACCTGGAAACTAAAGAAAGGTACTGGTGGTTCTGTAAGTACTGATCATATAGATTATCTGTATCAAAAGGGTATTGCTTCAGGTGCTCTAGGAGGAAAATTATTAGGTGCAGGTGGCGGTGGCTTTCTTGTATTCTATGTTAAAAAAGAGAAACAACAAGCGATTCGAGAAGCAATGAAAGATCTCATGTACATACCTTTTAAGTTTGAAAACGGTGGCACTAGAGTTATACATTATAGTCCTGAGGAATATGAAGGTTAGTATCAATGTTAGAGAGTAAAATTCAAAGCCATATCGAGCTATTATTAAAGCGTTTTCCTCTGCTAAAACAGTGTGCTGATGATATAGAAAAAGCATATTTGATACTTGAAGAATGCTACGAGAAAGACGGTAAACTGTTAATTGCTGGAAATGGTGGATCTGCGGCAGATTCAGAACATATTACAGGCGAACTAATGAAAAGTTTTAAAATTCCAAGACCTGTACCTAAAGAATTTGCAGAAAAACTAAAAACGATTGATCCTATTCGAGGAGACGTATTAGCTCATAATCTTGAATGTGGTCTTATGGCTATTCCTTTAGTAGCTCTTGAAGCCTTATCAACTGCTTATATAAACGATGTAGATGGGTTAGGGGTTTTTGCGCAACAACTATATTGTTTGGGTCGTAATAAAGATGTATTTCTTGCTATTTCAACCTCTGGTAATAGCAAAAACGTTATGAACGCAACCGTTGTTGCAAGAGCTTTGGGATTAAAAATAATTGCTCTTACAGGTGCTAAAGGAGGGGAACTTGCTAAAGTAGCTGATGTAGTAATTAAAGTTCCTGAAGATGAAACCTATATGATACAAGAGCTTCATCTTCCTGTATATCACTGTTTGTGTTTAATGCTTGAAACTAAGTTTTTTGGATAAAGATTTTTGCGATTATGAGTAAAATTTTATTTATATCGATGTGTTTACCTTTTGAAAATGCAAGAAATGCAGGAGCAAAAACTTTCAATTTCTATATCAATAGCTTTGCTAATGATCCTCAAAATGAAATAGTACTAATCTCAAAAGTATTACCAGATGAAGAAGCATATTTACATAGCATAAATAAGAAAATTCAGATTTACACTGTTTCAACTCCAAAAAATCCAATAAAAAAGTATTTTTGCTATTTAAAAAGTTTAAACTCAAAGATCAATCCTTATTATAAGTATGGCAACATGTTGTCATATGAGATTTATAGCCAAATTAGAAAAATACTTATTAACCTAAATAATATAGGATATGAACCTGATATTGTTATTATGGAGTGGACCACTATAACCTTGTTCATAGATCAAATTAAGTCAATTTTTCCTAAAGCAAAGTTCGTCGCTTCTGAACATGATGTTACTTTTCTTGGTTTAGAGAGAAAGTATCAATCAGAAAAATCTTTTTTTTATAAAATTTTAAAGAAATCTATTTATGAAAACATGAAAAAACGTGAACTAAGAGCATTATTAAAATGCGATTTAGTAGTTCCACATAATGACAAGGACAAAGAGATATTAGTTCAGAACGGAATAGACATAAAAAAAATAAATACTATTGTTCCATATTATGACAAGTTTTATGTAATCAGAGATAAAGTTGTATCTAATGATATTTTGTTTTATGGAGCAATGAATAGAATTGAAAACTCACAAAGTGCAATATGGTTTATAGAGAATGTGATGACACTACTAAAAGGACATAATTTTAGATTTGTCATAATTGGAAATAAACCACCTGCCAATTTATTAAAATTGGCAAATGATGAAATTATAGTAACAGGATTTGTTGATGATCCTAGTACATTTTTTGCTAAAGGATTGTGTTTAGTTGCACCTTTAGTTTTAGGAGCTGGAATTAAAGTTAAAATATTAGAGGCTATGTCTTCGGGGATCCCTGTGCTAACAAACAATATTGGCATTGAAGGGATCCCTGCAAAAGATGGACATGATTATATACATTGCGAATCTCCTGATGAGTATGCAAATGCTATTATAAAATTGTACTCAGGAGATATTAATCGTCATCAACTATCTGATAATGCAATGAAATTTATAAATAATGAATTTGACATTGTTGCATCCTATGCAAAATACAGTAATAGAATACAAGAATTATTAAGAGGAAAAGCATAATCAATGATAGGAATAGCAATAATTCTTGTTAATTATAAAGGATATAAGGATACACTTGAATGCATAAAAAGCATTAAAGAAAGCTCATTTACAAATTACAAAATTATAGTCGTTGAAAATGCGTCAGGTGAAAAAGAACTGTTTTGTAAAAATACATTTATTAATCAGAATTCCACTGTTTTATTTGCAAAACATAATGATGGTTTTTCTACTGGAAATAATATAGGTATTAGATATGCGTTAGAGCAGTTTAATCCTGAATACGTTTTGCTACTGAATAACGATACAGTGATTAGAAAAGATACATTAGAAGAGTTATATAGCAGAGCACAAAAACTAAAAGATTTAGGAATATTAACAGGAAAAATATATAATTACTTTAATAAAAATTTGTTGTGGGCTGCACAGGGAAAGTTTAATTGTAAAACAGGCTTAGCAGATCAACCGCTAATGGGAAAATTGGATACTATTGATGCTAATCAATTTAGTAAAATTAGTTTTGCATCAGGTTGCTTGATGTTAATTCCTTCTCACATATTAAAATCTGTAGGTCTTTTAGATCAATCTTTTTTTATGTATGCAGAAGATACTGATTATTGTTGTAGAGTAATGAATGCAGGCTTTGAAATTTACTATGAACCTAAGGCTGTAATCTATCATAAAGTTAGTGCATCAACAGGTTATAACAGTATATCTCAGCAATATTATATGTTTCGCAATAATTGTTATATAGCAAAAAAATATTGTGTTAAACCTTGGTACGGATATTTAAGAAGAATCTATCGTTCTGTAAAAGACGTAATAAAAGGTGAGTTAAAGTTAAGAGTGATTCTTAAAGCATGGATAGATTTTAGGAAAGGAATCACAGGAAAAGTTGAGAAATATACGATTTAAAAGTAAGAATCCGTTCAGATCATAATTATTTCACCTTTTTATTGTTGACCTATATCACATGATATTTGGTCGCCGTATATTTTTTTTAATTCTGTCTTTAATAATGGTGTTTTTTGCTTAGTATTAAATCCTTTTGTAATCTACTTAGTTTTCGCTATTAAATACGTCATTAACAAAAAGACAATAATAAAAGGTAATAACTTAAAATTATTAGTGCAATAAAATAGTGTAACTAACTTAATGAAAGTCTAGCCTTTTTACAATTTCTTTTTAAATTGAACTGTTAACGTATGAAAAAAGTATTTTCAACTTTATTTACAGAAATGATGAATATTCATCTTATCAAAGATCCTGGAATGATTCCATTTACCTTTAACAATGATTTTGGCTATAAATCAATTATACCGATCTTTAAAGGTAGAAAATATCCGTATAAAGATTTATATTTTTCTGATATTGAGATGCCAGTTTTGCCTACCAGCAAGCATAAGTTGATATCTAATTTATTTTGTACTATATGGTTAATAAAAAATTCTAAAAGAATTGATCTTTTAAATTTATATTTCTTTGATAGACGAACTTGGTTAATGATGTGTATATATAAAAAAATGAATCCTAAAGGTTTGATATATATCCATGTCGATACAGATGGCAATCGTTTGTTAAATTATGAATTTAGCAAAAATCCAGTTAAAAGCTTCATTGCTAAAAAGGTACTCTTAAATGAAGCTGTTCTTAAAGATACATTTTGGGGAATTCAAAATTCATCAAATGCAGAAAAGTTAAAAGGAAGATGGCCGTTCTATACGTTAGGATTTATTCCTAATGGTATTCATTGGGAGAGTAATATTTCGTTTACATACAAAGAAAAGAAAAATATCATTTTAACTGTTGCAAGAGTTGGTAGTCCAGAAAAAAATAATGATAAATTAATGATTGTTTTTAAACAAATTTCAAAAGATTTTCCTAAATGGAAATTAAGATTTGTTGGTCCAATTGAAGAATCATTTAAGCCATACATTCATGATTTTTTAATCAAAAATCCTGAAATGAGAGAAAGAATTGAATTTGTAGGTCCTATATATGATAGAAATAAATTAGAGTTAGAATACGTTGCTGCAAAAATTTTCTGTTTACCATCGTCATGGGAGAGTTTTGGTATTGCAGGTGCTGAATCTTTAAGTAAGGGATGCTATTTTATTGGTTCTAGAATTCCATCTAATATTCAACTAACACAAAATGAAACGTTGGGATCTCTGTTTGAGAATGAAAATTGGGATGATTTAGAAGAAAAACTAAGAGACTGTTTGTCAAATGAATCAAAATTAAAAGATAATTTTCAAAAAGCAATATCTTTTGCGAATGAGCACTATAAATGGAAAAAGATCCTTGAGCCTGTAAAAAATTGGGCTGAAGAGAAATGGCGAATTATGGATAAAAAATCTAGGAAGTAAGATTAATATTTCTTGTCGAAGAAATTTCTGTAAGGATAATTGTAGCTAATGTTAACTGTAATAATGGCAGGTGGAAAAGGAACACGTATTTCAGAGCTGTTTCCTAGTATACCTAAACCTCTTATACCAATTTGTAATGTTCCTGTATTAGAACGAGAGATATGTTCTCTTCGAGATCAAGGGTTTAAAGATATCATCCTTACTGTTTCATATATGCATGAAAAGATTGTGTCATACTTTGGTAATGGAAGTAGATTTGGAGTAAAAATCGAATATTTTGTTGAGAATACTCCTCTTGGAAATGCTGGAGCATTGTTCAAATTAAAAGATAGAATTGGTAATGATCCATTCTTACTTCTTAATGCAGATTCTGTTTTTGATGTTGATTTCAATCGTATGGTTGAATTTCATAAATACCATAATGCCTTAGTAACGCTATTTACACATCCTAATTCTCATCCATACGATAGTGGTTTAATTATTGCTAATAACAATAATTGTGTATTAAGTTGGCTTGCCAAAGAAGATGAAAGACCTCTATGGTATAAAAACAGAGTAAACGCAGGACTTCATGTTATTGATCCTGCTATTTTGTCTATGATTAACATCAATCCAAATTCAATTGGAACGGAAGATGAAAATGGATTAACCATAAAGATAGATCTTGATAGGCAATTATTAAAACCACTATCAGGAAAAGGATCAATGTTTTGTTATGACTCTCCAGAGTATGTTAAGGACATGGGAACTCCAGAGAGGTATAAAGATGTTTGTTTGGACTATGAGAATGGTATTGTTGATGGTAAAAACCTTAGTCATAAGCAAAAAGCTGTGTTCTTAGATCGTGATGGGACAATTAATAAATATGTTGGTTTTCTTACTGACATAGATGATTTCGAGCTAATAGATGGTGTTGCTGAGGCAATAAAAAAGATAAATTCTTTAGGCTATCTTGTAATTGTGATTACAAATCAACCTGTTATTGCTAGAGGTGAATTGTCAGTCGAAGAACTTGGTGAAATTCACAATAAGATGGAAACGCTTCTCGGTCAAAAAGGAGCATATATTGATGGTATTTTTTATTGCCCCCATCATCCAGATAAAGGATATGAAGGTGAAATAAAAGAGTTTAAGATTAACTGTGATTGTCGAAAACCAAAGCCAGGAATGTTACTCCAAGCTAAAGCTGATTTTAATATTGATTTAGAACAAAGTTTTATGGTTGGTGATAGCGAAAACGATATTAAAGCAGGCAAGGCTGCAGGATGCAAAACGGTATTGATAAATAAAGGTTCGTTTGGTCAAGATTACACTCTACATAACTTGTCAGAGTTTGTTGAAAAAGTCCTACAAAGTACGCACAAAAATAATTAAGTATTAGTAAATAAGAATATAGTAACTTTGATTTTTTTATTTTGACATTTTATAACCATGAAAATAGCAATCTTAACCCTTAATGGAAATTATAATTATGGCAATCGTCTTCAAAACTATGCTTTGCAGTTCTATCTTAAAAAGCAAGGTGTAGAGAGTAGTACCGTAATTTTAAATGCTCCACATTCAATGTGGTTTACTTTTGACGACTATAATGTTTATGACTATCAACTTAACTTTAGAAAGTCTATTAAGTGGATTATCAATTGGCATGGATTTAGGAATCATTTTGGTAAAAACATTCCAGAGGATATCATAAGACAATTTAAGATTAAGCTTTTTACCGATAATTATATTAACTCATTAAGAGTAAATTCCTATCAAGAAATTATTGACGACTTTGATTTTTTTCTTGTTGGCAGTGATCAAGTTTGGTCTTCAGTAAATAAAAAACTATGGGATAAATTTGATCTTAATATATTTAGGCAGAAAGATAAAATCTATACCAAAAAATGTCTTAAAGAATACTTCCTTTCCTTTGCGCCTAAAGATAAGAGAATTTCCTATGCTGCAAGCATAGGAACCTCATCACTTCCTCAAAAGAGTAAAAAATTCTTTAAAGAGTGTTTTGAGGGGATGAGTCATATCTCTCTTCGTGAAGATTCTGGTGTATCTATAGTAAAAGAATTAACTGATAAAAAGGCTGAAGTACATGTTGATCCTACATTGTTATTAACTAAAGACGAGTGGAGTAGTATTGAGCTTAAACCTTCATATCTAAATGATAATGACAAGTACCTATTGTCCTATTTCTTAGGTAATTTACCTGAATCGGTAAAGCAAGTAGCAAAAGAGAATAATCTTAAAGTTATTAACTTGATGGATAAAAACAATTTTGACGTGTATACTTCTCGAGTTGAGGAATTTTTATACCTTATTCATCATGCAAAATTAGTGGTAACAGATTCTTTCCATGCTTGTGTATTCTCAATTATCTTCAATACACCTTTTATTGCTGTTAAAAGACAGCAAGCAAGAACTCTTAATATGTTAACAAGACTTGAAACTCTAACTTCCTATTTTGGCTTTGAAGATAGGATCAGTGACTTTAGCAATATACATTTAACTAAAGAACAGCTCTTTAATATGGATTTTAGTAAAGTTGAATTTATACTAGATAAGCAAAGACAAAGAAGTTATGAGTACTTTGCAAAGATATTTGCTTTGAAGTAATGATCAACGGATCAGAATTTATAGGAGTAGCTGTAATTCTTAAACACGCACATAATACTCTTAATAACAGAAAAATGATATTTCCTCGTTTATCGTCAATGAGAGCCTTTGAATTAGTAACTAAATCGAAGCACTCATGAATTTATTATAAGGTAGATCTTGTTGATCTTAAAAATAAAGTTAGTCTAGTCGTAAAGGTCTATAAAAAAAGCCTTCTGTCCTTTAGAAAAATGAAAATAGATAATGAAATCGAATAACAAGTTAATCGCTAAAAACGCTATTTATATGTATCTGAGAATGCTTGTGGTTATTACTATTTCCATGATAACCACAAGACTAGTTATATTAAAGTTAGGTATTGAAGATTACGGTATTTATAGTATTGTATCTGGAATATTAGTTTTCCTTTCTTTTATTAATGGATCACTTTCTCTAGCATCAGTAAGGTTTATTACATTTGAGATCGGTAAAGAAAATAACAAAAATAGAATAAATGATACGTTCTCCTCTTGCTTATTTATACACATAGCTATTAGTATTACAGTATCAATTGTGTGTTTAATTATTTGTCCTTACTTAATAAAAAATCAGCTAATAATACCTACAGAGCGTTTAACAGCTGCGCAATTCGTTTTTTACTTTTCTGTAATTTCAGTTGCAATCCAAATTTTGCAGACTCCATTTACTTCACTGATAATTGCTCATGAAAGATTTAATATTATTGCCATTATTGAGGTACTTAATGCATTTTTTAAATTAATTATTGTTTATTTACTATATTTTTCAACGATAGATAGATTAGTTTTGTATGCAGGATTGTTTACTCTAACAACTATAATAATTTTCCTAATTACTTGTTGTTACTGTTTAACAATATTTGAAGATTATCACATTAAGATATGTACAAATAAAGAAATATTATTACCTATTTTAAAATATACAGGCTGGCAGTTGTATGGAAATTTCAGTGTCGTAGCTATAACTCAAGGAATTAACTTTTTGTTAAACATAAATTTTGGACCAATGATGAACGCTGCTTACGATATATCTGCTAAAGTAAGTGCCATAGTACTAGGTTTATCATCAAATATTTCATCCGTAGTTACACCTCAAATTACAAAGTCTTACTCTGCATCTGACAATACAAGAACTATTTCTTTAATGAAATTCACCTCAAAAATAATGTTATTAATGATGCTATATGTATGTGTACCATTAATCATTGAATGTCAATATGTTCTTAAATTATGGCTTGAAACACCTCCACCACATGTCGTTACTATTTTAAGGTTCATGCTAGTTTGGAATATTATTGTTTCGATGAATTATTCACTAAGCATTGTGTCGAACGCCACAGGTGATTTAAAAATATCATCAATAATTTCAGGTACAATGTATTTGTCTGTTTTTGTTATTTCCTATGTTTCTTTTAAATTTAATGCTCCATACTGGGTACCATTTTTATATAATGTAATTTTTGTTATGTTTTCTCCTTTATACTGTATACCTCCTATAAAAAAACACATTAAATCGTTCTCGTGGTTCAAAGAGATGTTTTCAACTCAAGTAAAAGAATATCTAATTATAGTTATCTTAATTTTTACAATATACTATACAACGCTTTTTCAAGAATCATCTTTTTCTAGATTAGTTGTAACAACCTTAATCAGTTGTATAACAATCTCGATACTGTTTTTCTTTATTATTTTTAGTAGGAAAGAAAGAAACAGAATTATTGACATTATACGAAATAGATACTATAAGTTAGCACCTTAGGTTTTATTGATATTAAATCTATGTCTATACATTTTTAATGTTGATGATTACAGTTGAATTGCTGTAACTAGCATTGAAATTCATGTTTTATGTTTGTGCGTAATATTAAAAATTCTTATGAATATCGCTTTTCAACGTATTAAGGGATTCTATTTTATGATAAAGCAATACATTAAGTTATGTATAAAAGGAGCAATTTCCAAACAATATGATCTAATTTTAGATCCTAATACCAAGTTCAAAAGAATTTTTGAAATTAAAAAAAATACTTGGGAAGACTCAAGTTACCCTGCTTGTTATATGCATTCACAAGAGCAACATTTAAAAGTATTTAAACCTGCTGAATATATTTATGAAGAAAAGGATGCTACAGTTTTTTTAGATTCAGATGTAGTACTGACAGATAAAGGTGTGTATTGGTATAAATACAATCAAGAAGAATTTCTAACATGGTACAAAGGGATCCCTGATTTAAATGTATTAAGTTATAGAAAAGAAAAAATTCGTTTCTATAAATACTTTAAAACAAAAAAAATAGAAGGTAAAGTATTGTCTTTAATTGGAGTTTGGTCTTCTCATTGGGGGCATTTTATGTTCCAATATTTACCGAAGTTTTTTTATGCCTGCGAAGCCGGTTTTTTTTATGAAAAAATTTCAATTCTTGTGCCGTACAATATTGATCATACAATGCTTGAAATTATCAAAAGGTATTTAAATAATTATCCGAAAGCAAAATTAATCTTTGCAGAACCTAGAACAAACTATGTATGTGAAACTTTGTATTTTGCTCCTGCAGTACAATATTCTTGGGTTGATTATAACTTTAGGATTGATTATACAAGTTGTTTATCAGAAAGAGTAGAAAACGCAATTCGTCACTACGTAGCATTACCTTTGATTGAGAAAGTAAAGAATAATAAGATGGTTTATGATAAAATATTTTTGGGTAGACCAGCAACCAAACGAACATTAACTAATTTTGACGAAATTCATAAATACTTTATGAACTTAGGATTTGTAGATATTGATCCTGCGACTCTTTCTTTAGAAGAAAAAGCAGATATATTCTACCACGCTAAAATCGTTGTTGGTTTATTTGGATCATCTTTCTTTAATTTAATATTTGGCAATAACACTAAGTGTTTATGTCTAACTAATTTTAAGTTTATGACTGAAAATTCCTATTATAATCTGATCAGAAACAATGTATCAAAATATATTAACGTAACAGGACAAGATGAAAACTGTTCTTATCATACAAATTTTTATATTTCTTTAGATAAGGTTAAGTCCGCTTATACCATGTTAATATCAGAAAAAACAACAACTAATTTCGAACATTAAGTATGTTTAGTTGCAACTAATGTATAAAATTTTGTATTGTAATTCATCCAGATTATAATTCAATTGTCTAGACAATCTGTTTTATTAACATTAAAAATGGCTGTTAAACTTACTTTAAAAGCGTTATCTATTCCTAAGTAGTTCATTTTCATATGTTCTATTCTTTTGGAAAATTAACTCAATTGTATATTAATCTCTCTATTATGAAAGTTGTATTACTTGCAGGTGGTCTTGGAACCAGAATTTCTGAGGAATCTCAGTATAAACCTAAGCCAATGATTGAAATTGGTGGTAAACCTATTCTTTGGCACATCATGAAAGAGTATTCTTACTATGGTTTTAATGAATTCATTATTTGCGCAGGTTATAAGCAACACGTAATAAAAGACTGGTTTGCAAATTATTTTTTACATAGTAGCGATGTAACCTTTGATTTTACGTTAGGAAAAAACGATTTTGAAACCTTAAATCACCATTGTGAGCCATGGAAGGTAACTGTTGTAGATACCGGTTTAAACACCATGACAGGTGGAAGAGTAAAGAGAATTCAACGCTACGTTGGTAATGAAACCTTTATGCTGACCTATGGTGATGGTGTCTGTGATGTAAATATTAAAGATTTAGTAAGTTTTCATAAGAAACATGGAAAGCTTGCAACTTTAACTGCTGTTATGCAAGAGCAACAAAAAGGCATATTAGATATTGGTGGTGATAATGCTGTTAAGTCTTTTAGAGAGAAGAGCTTAATTGATAGTGCTCCTATTAACGCTGGTTATATGGTTTTAGAGCCTGAAGTGTTTGATTTACTCGAAGGTGATGACACTATTTTTGAACAAACTCCACTTACAATTCTAGCTGAGCAAGGTCAACTTATGTCATATCTTCATAAAGGCTTTTGGCAATGTATGGATACTAAAAGAGAGATGGATCTTTTAGAAAGAATGCTTGCTATGGGCAAAGCTCCTTGGAAGAAATGGGACGATTAAACATTTGAAGATAATTAAGATGTCAAATAATCTATTTAATCTTGAATTTTACAAAGGCAAAAGAGTCCTATTAACAGGTCATACTGGTTTTAAAGGAACTTGGATGACTAAAGTCTTGTTAAAAAGTGGATCTAAGGTTTTAGGGTATAGTAATGGAATACCAACAGAACCTAATTTGTTTTCTATTGCCAATCTTGAGCCTTTCATTAAGACTAAAACAGACTTAAGTTCATTCAAAATTGATTCTACTGATCTTGATGAACCTTATTTGATAGATGTTCGTGGTGATATTTGTGATCTTAAGAAACTAAAAAAGTATTTTGACTTGTTTAAGCCACAGATAGTCATTCATATGGCGGCACAGCCTTTAGTTAGAGAAAGCTATGTAAATCCTGTCTTAACCTACCAAACTAACGTCATGGGAACAGTAAATGTTCTTGAATGTGTGCGTCATACTGATTCAGTTAAAAGTGTACTCAATGTAACCACAGACAAAGTTTATAAAAACAATGAATTTTTTTGGGGATATAGGGAAAATGAATATTTAGATGGCTTTGACCCTTATTCAAATAGTAAGAGTTGCTCTGAATTAGTAACTCACTGCTATAAAAATTCATTTTTATCTAATATTGCTGTTTCTACTGCAAGAGCTGGTAATGTTATAGGTGGTGGTGATTTTTCAAAAGACAGGATCATCCCTGACTGTGTTCGTGCAATGGAACATCATGAAGCAATTAAGGTTAGAAACAAAAATTCCATTAGACCTTACCAACATGTGCTAGAGCCTGTAATGACTTATTTAATGGTAGCTCAAAAACAGTTTGACAATTCTGAATTTCAAGGTTACTACAATGTAGGTCCTGACGATTGTGATTGTGTGACTACAGGTCAGTTAGTTTCTCTTTTCTGCAAACACTGGTCTGACAATGCAACTTGGCTTGACTGCAGTGAAGAGAACGCACCTCATGAAGCTAATTTTTTAAAGCTTGATTGTAGTTACCTAAAATCAAAATTTAATTGGAAACCAAGATGGCATATTGATGAATGTATGAAACTTACTTGTGAGTTAAGTAAATGCATTCTAAATCATAAAGGTAATGATACTTCAGTATCAGACCTAATGAATTCTCAAATAGATTTATATCTTAACTAGGAAACGTATATGTGGAACAACGAGCAAGAAGCTAGAGCACAAATTAAATCCCTTGTTTGTGAGTATTACAATCAATTTAAAAAATCAAATTCAACCTTTAAAAATGGCGATAGAATCACCTATGCAGGTCGTGTCTTTGATGAAAAAGAAATGTGTGCTTTAACCGATGCCACCCTTGATTTTTGGTTAACCACTGGACGTTTTGCAGAACAGTTTGAAGCAGATTTTTGCAAGTTCATGAAGGTTAAATATGCTCACATTGTAAATAGTGGATCATCCGCAAATCTAATTGCTTTCAGTGCATTAACTGCTAAAGAGTTAGGTGATAGACAAATTCTTCCTGGTGATGAGATTATTACTGTAGCTTGTGGCTTTCCAACTACTATTACCCCAGCTTTAATCTATGGTGCAGTTCCTGTGTTTGTAGATATAACAGTTCCTCAATATAACATCGACGTAACCAAGTTAGAGCAAGCCTTATCACCTAAGACTAAAGCTGTAATGATAGCTCATACTTTAGGTAATCCATTTGATTTAAAATCTGTAAGAGAGTTTTGTAATAAACACAACTTGTGGTTAGTTGAAGACAATTGCGATGCTTTAGGCTCTGAATACACCATTGATGGTGAAACTAGATTTACTGGAACCTGGGGCGATATTGGTACTTCATCATTTTATCCTCCTCACCATTTAACTATGGGTGAAGGTGGTTGTGTCTATACCAACAATCCTTTATTACACCGCATGATTTTATCATTTAGAGATTGGGGTAGAGGCTGTACCTGTCCATCAGGAAAAGATAATACCTGTAACCACCGTTTTGATGGCAAGTTTGGAGAGTTACCTGTAGGTTATGATCACAAATATGTTTACACCCATTTTGGTTACAACTTAAAGGTTACTGATATGCAGGCAGCCATTGGTTGTGAACAGCTTAAAAAGTTCCCAGAATTTGTAGCAAAAAGACGTCATAACTTTAATAGATTAAAGAACTCATTAAAGTCAGTTGAAGATAAACTAATTCTCCCAACTGCTGTAGATAGTAGCAATCCATCATGGTTTGGCTTTTTAATTTCAGTTAAACCTGAATCAGGCTTAAAACGTAATGCTGTAACTAGCTATCTTGAAGAGCACAACATTCAAACTAGATTATTGTTCAGTGGCAATATCATTAGACATCCTTGCTTTGATCAAATTAGAGGAACTGACAAATATAGAGTTGTAGGTGGCCTAGAAAACTCTGATTTTGTAGTAGAGAACACCTTTTGGGTTGGTGTATATCCTGGCATGACAGATGATATGATTGATTATATGGCTCAGGTTATTATTGAGGCTGTGACAAAGTAGTATATGAAAGCATCAGATCTCATTGTAAAAGAAATTATTAAAGCTAGTGGTACAACCAGATTCTTTGGCTATATAGGTGGAATGGTTGCACATTTAGTTGATAGTATTTACCGAAGCGATGAATGTGAACTTGTAAATTGCATAACAGAGCAAGGAGCAGGATTTGCAGCTGACGGTTATGCTAGAGTAACTAACAAACTAGGTGTTGTTTTTGTTACAAGCGGACCTGGTGCTACTAATTTGGTAACACCAATAGCAGACTGTTATTTTGATTCTGTTCCAGTTTTGTTTATTTCAGGTCAAGTAAATTCATACGAATACAAAAGGCTTTCAATTAGGCAAAATGGTTTTCAAGAAACAGATATTGTGTCAGTTGTAAGGTCTATAACTAAATTTTCCAAAACTTTACTTAATAAAGATTCATTAGTCCAAGAAATAAGAAATGCCATTAAAATTGCTTTAACTGGCAGAAAAGGTCCTGTATTGCTGGATATACCAATGGATTTGCAAAGAGCTGAAATCGATTTACAAGCGATTACACACTTTGATAACTTGGATATATACCAAGAAAAAACTAGCACCTCAAAATTAGTAAGTTTTTGCAAAAGAGCATTAAAATATTCAAAAAGACCATTAGTGCTAGTAGGTAATGGATGTAGAGATAACAATACAAGAAAGGCTCTTCAATATTTTTTTTCAAAAACAAGAATTCCTTGTGTAGAGTCAATTCATGGTATTGATGCGGTAGCGCCAAATTATGAATATAATTTAGGTTTTATTGGAAAGTATGGCGAGAGATTTAGTAATCATGCTTTTTATAATTCAGATTTTTTGATTGTCCTAGGAGCTAGATTAGATATTTGCCAAACTGGAGCTAAAACTGAATTTTTGAATTCAAAGACTATCTTTCAAATTGATATAGATGATTCAGAGATAATTAATTCAAAGTTTGGAAATTTTGTTTTTAAACATGATATAGAGGAATTTCTACACTCATTTAATGAATCGTCGGTTGATGATTTTCAATTAGATATAGCGGATTGGTTATCTTATTGTTCAACAATTAAAAGCGAATTTAATTATATGAACAAGCAATTCTTCAAACCGAATGAAATCATATCTCAAATTCTCCAATATACAGACGATAATTCTGTCGTAACGTTTGATGTTGGACAAAACCAAATTTGGGTAGCTCAAAGTCTTCTTTATAGAAAATCTGGATTTGCGATTACTTCAGGTGGACTAGGCTCTATGGGATTTTCTCTGCCTGCTGCAATAGGTGCATCATTTACAGCTGATCGAGTATTTGCCTTCTGCGGTGATGGTGGTTTTCAGATGAATATCCAAGAATTAGAGGTTATAAAAAGAAGAAATCTAAATATCAAAGTAATTGTACTAAATAATAATTCTTTAGGAATGGTTAAGTCTTTCCAAAAACTTTATTTCGATGGTAGATATGCTTCTACTTTTGAAGATTATTCTTGTCCAAATATTAAGAATATTGGCAACGCCTATGGGATCCGTTCTGTAAGTATAAAGTCATCAAATTTTAATATAGATGATATCAACAAATATTTAGAAGATCATGAGCCGTGTTTAATAGAGATTGTATTTGAACCATCTTCTACTACAGAGCCAAGATTAACGTTTGGAAATAATCTTTCACATCAAGAGCCACAATTGAATGATCATTTAGAGCAAAAATTCGATAATAATAATTTACTTGAGCAAACTGAATTAGAATATAACCACCTTTTTAAATAATTCTTCTTGTATTTAAATGAACAGCATACTAATAACAGGTGCAACTAGCATGATTGGAGTTGCACTTATCGAAGAAGCTTTAGCAAATGAAACTGAAGTATTTGCAATTGTAAGAAACGGTACTAGGAGACTGAGCAGGTTGCCATCTTCCCCTTTATTGCATGTAGTATTTATTGATTCTTTAAACGAATATCAATCAATTCTCAAAAATATAACTAAACCAATCGATGTCTTTTACCATTTTGCTTGGCTATATACAGAAAAGCAATACCGAAATGAGCCTGTATTGCAGAACGAGAATATTGCAATATCGTTGAAGATGGTGGAATTTTGTAAGGCATTAAACTGCAAAAAATTCGTGTTTGCAGGTTCTCAAGCAGAGTATGGGCCTAGAACGGATAAAATCTATGCAACAGATAGAGTAGCTCCTGTTCTTTCATATGGTATAGCAAAGTATGCTGCAGAAAAACTTACTGCTAACTTATGCTCACAGTATGGAATTGTTCACGCTTGTGGTCGTATTTTTTCTGTTTATGGAAAGAACGACAATGAGGGAACAATGTTGAATTATGCAATCTCTAAATTTAAAAACAAAGAGAATGCATATTTCACAAGTGGTCAGCAGAAATGGGATTACTTAAACGAAAAAGATGCTGGAAATGCCTTTTTCCTTATAGGAGATAAGGTTAATAGTAATTTTATATGTAATGTAGCTTCAGGAATAAGTTTACCTATATATATATATATATATATGGTTGCAAATTTATTTAACTCTAAAAAATATTGCGTATTTAATCAAGTAGAAACTCAACCACTAGGGCTAGAAGCTGATATTGCAGAATTAGAATCACTAGGTTTTAAACCATCTATTAAATTCGAGGATGGAATTAAAACTATGGTTGAGATTAAAGGTTAGTTAATTTTTTGTTAAATAATTAGAAACATATGATTGGAAAATTATCTTCAACCTACAGACGTTGGAAAAAACATAGTAAATATCTCTCATTATTACCTGATAAATTAGAGGTTGTTAATACAGGTAGTTCTCCTTTATATAATGCATTTGATTACAATTTGTGGAAATGCAAAGGAGGAAATTTTGCATATCAACCACAATCTTTATATTACGATATTAAAACTTTAGAGAAATATAAAAATAAATTGGCTAAAAATGCAATCATTCTATTTGGGGTTGAGGAATTTAAGCTTTGTGCTGAATACGTAGATATTGTTAAGGATTATAAATATTATTTATGGTTAGATGAAAAACAAGTTCTTACATATAGTAAGTTAAGAGCTTTTCTTTTCCGATTTTTTCCTTTTATCGCATATCCTCAATTTATTTTGAGAGATATAAAATCGATTATAAAAGTATTACTTCGTTATCATGTATCTCAAAGAGCTGACGCTTCAACTGAAATAGAAGATATTATATATGCAAAAGAATGGTTGAGAGGATGGACTAATGAATTTAATTGGAATGAAGGTTATACTTTAAGTGCCGAGCAACTTAAGATTTTGGAACTAAATAAAAAACGCTTAGTTACTGCTATTAAAGAATGCAAAGAGAAGAATTATAGACCATACATTGTTATACCTCCTTTTAGTCCAAATTTAATAAAAATTTTACCTGAGAAGTTATTAAAAGACTGCCTTTGGGATCCTATTGTAGAAATATCAAAAGAACAAGATATTGAAATTATTGACTGTTACCATGAACCACTATTTTCAGATTGGTCTTTATATGCAAATGCACTAATTTTAAATAACAGAGGTAAAGAGATGTTTAATAACTATATACAAGAAAAATTGAAACTTAAGCAATAAGCAATAAGCAATAATCTTTGGTGCGCAAATGAAAAATTCAAAAATTTATACATTAAGAAATGGAATTTCAATTCCATGGATTTCTTTTGGAACTGGTGTAATTTGGAGATATACAAGAAATAAAAAATTATTTTTTAAACATTACTTAAGAATATTCTTAAGTTCTGTTAAACACCTTAGATTTAATAGAGAACTTAAAGGAAATCTTTTAATAAAATCTATATTAAATAATGCCTATAATGAAGGTTTTAGATCCTTTGATTCTGGTAGAATTTATGCTATGTCTGAATACTACATAGGAAAGGTATTATCACAAAAGCAAGACTTATTTATCACCACTAAATGTTCAACCATGGATGTAACAAGAGAGTACTCTCCATCTGATGTAAAAGGCAATTTAGAACTTTCACTTAAGTATCTAAACAGAGAATACGTCGACTTGTACTTATTCCATTGGCCTGAAGGTGATTGGTTAAATTACTATTCTCAAGTTATTGAATTGTATAAGCAAGGTAAAGTAAAAGCCTTTGGAGCTTGTAACTTAAGTATTGAGAATTTAAAAGAGATAGAAAATGCAGGATTAGAATTACCAATGGTAATGCAAACAGAGATGCACCCTCTTTATGCACGCCACGAATTAAGACAATATTGTCAAGATCATAATATTCAAGTTATGGCTCATACTCCTACATGTAGAAATTGTGATAAGTTCACAAAGATTGAATTAATTCAAGAACTATCAAAAAAATACCACAAAACACCTGCTCAAATAGCAATAAGGTGGCATTATCAACATAATGTAATACCAGTTGTTAGTTGCTTTAATAAAGAGCATATGCATGATAATTTGAACATCTTTGATTTTGAGTTAGATCAAAATGAAATGGAGCTTATAGATCTGTTGGACAGAAACTTAATTTTCATAAACTCTAAAGGTATTGATGATCCAAACTATATATACAATTTGTAACTCAATGTTCTAGTCGGTTATATTTACTTTAATGATATAATTTTTTTATTGTAATTAATTATGTCATTGTATGAATAAACAAAATGAAATCCCTAAAAGAATTAAAGAAAAATTTAAAAAAAGATACCTCTAATTTCCCCCATTTAAAAGTTGCAATATTAGGAGACGTAGCAACTCAGTTTTTAACAACAGCTATACAAGGATGGCTTGTAGAAAATGGCTTCAGAGCAGAGATATTTGAAGCACCGTTTAATCAAGTCGAGAATCAGTGTCTTAATCCAATGAGTGAATTACATTCATTTTCAGCTCAATTTATTATTTTTATTCAATCAACGCATAAGCTAAATGAAAAATATAGCTTGTCTGACATTACTAGTTACAATCATCTAGCTAACGAAAGAATAGCATTTATTTCTAAAGTTTGCCAAATTTTTAAGAAATCAACTATCATTTGTTGTAATTATCCTGAGATTGATGACTCTGTTTTTGGGAGTTATTCAAATAAAGTATCTTCTTCTTTTCTTTATCAAACAAGAAAATTGAATTTGGCTCTGATGGATCTTTCTCAGAGTGTTGATAATTTAATGATATGCGATTTATCAAGCATACAAAACAAATATGGCAGAGATCTGATATTTGATCCTTCAATCTACGCAAGTACCGAAATGAATGTTAGCGTGGACTTTGTTCCTGTTATAGCCAAAAGCATGGTAGATATTATTCTGTCTATAAAAGGTAAGGAAAAGAAGTGTGTAATATTAGATTTAGATAACACTTTGTGGGGTGGCGTTATAGGAGATGATGGAGTATCCGGAATAGAGCTAGGTCATGGACTCGGAATCGGTAAAATGTTTACTGAATTTCAAGAGTGGTTACTTAAATTAAAAAATAGAGGAATAATTCTTTGTGTTTGCAGTAAAAACAGCGAGGAAGTTGCTAAACAACCTTTTTTAAATCATCCAGATATGGTTTTAAGACTTAAAGATATTGCTGTATTTATTGCTAATTGGGAATCAAAAGTAACAAATATTAGAACAATCCAAAAAATTTTAAATATTGGTTTTGATTCCATGATCTTTTTAGATGATAATCCTTGCGAGAGAGGAGTTGTCAAAGAGAATATCCCTGAAGTTGTTGTACCAGATCTTCCTAAAGATCCTTCTCAATACTTAGAATATCTTTACTCATTAAATTTGTTTGAAACATCATCTTATAGTGTTACCGATCTCAACAGAACAAAGCAGTACAAAGAAAAAGCTGAAAGGGAAATATTTCAAAGTTCATTTGATAACGAAGATGACTTTTTAAAATCATTGAATATGAAATCAGTAGTAAGTTCTTTTGATGATTTTAATATACCAAGAATAGCTCAATTGACTCAAAGAAGTAACCAATTTAATTTGCGAACAATTAGGTATACAGAGGCCGATATAAATAGAATTAGTTCGTCTCAATTTTATATTACTAGGTATTTTACATTATCTGATAGATTTGGAGATAATGGGTTAATTTGTGTGGTTATCTTAAAAAAACAAGATGAACAGAGCCTTTTTATAGAAACTTGGTTAATGAGTTGCCGTGTTCTTAATAGGGGAATGGAGAGCTTTGTTCTCAACAATCTTATTAAAGTTGCTAAAGACAATGGTTTTAAAAAGATTATTGGAGAATACTTACCAACTCAAAAAAATGCACTTGTTAAAGGATTATATAGCAAGTTAGGTTTTGAAAAAATTCCAAATTGTACTACCGATTTATACCAGATTTCTACAGATAATTATACTGATCGAAATTGTTTCATTGAGAGAATTGATAATAATGGCTAGTGTTTTTTTGTTTGAAGGATTTTCAAAGAAAATTCCTTTTGTTGTAACGGAAAGAGTGTACCGTTTATTTCAAGAATGCTCAAACGATTTAAATCCACTCCATGTAAATGATGGCTATTCTAAATCTCATGGATTTAGAGAATGTGTTATGTATGGAAACATATTAAATGCATTTATTTCATACGCTATAGGAATGGAGCTTCCCACTAAAGATGTTATTTTGCTAACACAAAGTATACAGTATAAAAAGCCAGTTTATTTAAATGATTCTTTAATTATGGAATTAAGAACTGAAAGCTTTTCAGAAGCTGGTAAATCAGTGACTTTTAAATATAAATTTAGTAACAATAATAAGATTATTGTTGCCAAGGGCGACATTATGATAGGTTTAATTTAATGAATATAATAATTACTGGCGGTACTTCAGGTTTAGGAAAAGCGACAGTTGAATTACTTGCTTCAAAATTGGATAATACGGTTTACTTTACTTATAGGTCAAAAAAGGAAATAGCAGATAAACTAGAAAAGACATATCCGAATGTTAGATCAATTCATTGTGATTTCTGTGAAGAAGAAAGCTTAAATAGTTTTGTAGAAGCGATACACGGCTTTGATCCTGATGTATTAATCAATAATGCATACACAGGAACTACTCTTGGTAATTATTTTTATCGCACCAAAATCGAAGAATTCGAATATTCTTTTAAATCCAATGTAATACCCTTAATTAAAATTTCTCAAGAAGTTATAAAAGAATTTCGTAAAAAGAAGTCAGGAAAACTTATCACTGTATTGTCTTCAGCTCTTGTAGGTGCTCCTCCTTCAGGATTTTCTGTATATTCATCTACAAAAGCATATATAAAACAATTAGCTATTTCATGGAGTAAAGAGTACATTTCGCTCGGTATCACAAGTAATACTGTATCTCCTGATTTTATGTTAACTGACTTAACAAAAAATTTAGGTGATTTCGTTATAAAACAGCAAGAAGAATCAAATGTTCTAAAAAGGTTGTTAGAACCAAGTGAAGTAGCAAGAGTAATATACGATTTAGTATATGCGCCTCAATATGTGAATGGTGTAGATATACCAATCAATTTGGGAGTTAATTTGTAATCTAATTAGGTTGAGGTTAGTGATATGAATAGAGAACAAATTCTAAAAGAAATGAATGACATTTTTACTGATGTTTTGGATGTTGATGATTTAGTTCTTACAGATGAGACTTCAGCAGAAGATGTTGAAGAGTGGGATTCTTTATCCCAAATTATTCTCATATCAGAAATTGAAAAGCATTTCCATATAAAACTTGAAGCTAAGGAAGTTATGGAATGTGATAACGTTGGTGATATGATTGATGTTATTAAAGGAAAGTTAGGATGATAGAAATTCTTGATAAGCATAAATGCAGTGGTTGCGGAGCTTGCTTAGATGTTTGTCCTAAAAATGCAATTTCTATGTCTGTTGATAAGGAAGGCTTTTGGTATCCTAAAGTAGATAAAGATAAGTGCGTAGATTGCTCTCTATGCAATAAGGTATGTCCTATCGAGCATAAGGTTGAAGCAGAAATGTTTGCTAAACCTGAATGCTATGCGGCAGTAAATAAAAATTTATTTGTGAGATTTGACAGTACTTCTGGCGGTGCATTTTCAGCATTAGCCAATTGTATGTTTAAGCAAAAAGGCGTAGTAGGTGGAGCAGCTACTGATTCTGAATTCAACGCTCATCAAATCTTAATTCATAATAAATCTGATCTTGAAAAGATAAGAAGTTCTAAATACTACCAAAGCGATGCTACTGGTTTTTATCAAGAAGTAGAAAATCAACTAAAGGCAGGAAAACCAGTACTAGTGTGTGGTTCCCCTTGCCAAATGGCTGGATTGAGAGGGTATTTAAGAAAAGACTATGAAAAACTAATCATCGTAGATTTTATTTGTCTATGTATGCCATCTCCTAAAGTATTTAAAAAATACATTCAGCATATTGAACAAACATATGGATTCAAGGTTGTAGAAACAAAAGCTAAATGTAAAGAGTTAGGATGGAGAAATTTAACTCAGATGTTTGTTCTTGAAAATGGTGCTCATGTATATCAAACGCATGATAATAATCCATTTCAGTTCTTCTATATGACTTCAAGAACTTGTGTTAGACCTGTTTGCTACGAATGTCCATTTAAAGGTTTTCCAAGGTGTGCAGATATTACTATTGGCGATTATTGGCAAAAAGAAAAAGGCAACAATAACTGGGATTACATAAAGAATTTTGATTATGATGCAGGAACTTCCATTGTATTAGCAAATAATAGTAAAGGTTTAGCGTATTTGGAAAAATGCAAAAATTCTTTGAAATTACAAAAAGTAAGCCTAGATAGCGTTTTAGAAGGAAATTTAGCTTTAACAGTTCCAATTAAACCATCTACAATTGATAGAGAAAAATTTTTTGAAGAATTAGAAAAAACACCTTTTGGTGAATTGTATAATCGCTACAAATCAAACTTTAAAAACTCAATAAAAGATAGACTAAAAAAATATTATCGAATAGTTAAACAGCTCAGAACAAATCTGCCTTTATATTACCAGTTATTAAGATATAACGGTTTAAAAAATATTATTTCCAAGGATAAGGCTTTAATTATTCCTCTTAAGTACAGCAGACTTTCCTTTGATAATCTTCACAATATTAAAATTAATGGAAATTTAGTGGTAGGAACAAAAAGGTTAAAAAAGTCACATCGTGAAACGATACTTTTTGTAGAAGATTCTGCATCTTTAACAGTTAATGGAAAAGTTGAGGTAGGATACGGTTCTGATATTGAAGTATTTAAGGGGGGAAAACTTACTCTTGGTAGATGTTGGATGAATTGTAATGCAGAAATTATATGTACAAACAGCATATCAATAGGTAATTACGTAGGAATAGGAAGAAACGTCTGCATTAGAGATAATAATGGTGGTCACTTAGTAAATAGACCTTACTATAAGGATGAAAGACCTGTTGTAATTGAAGACAAGGTATGGATTTGCTCTAACGCAACAATTATGCCTGGAGTTACAATCGGTCAAGGTGCAATTATTGGTGAAGGAGCTTTAGTTACAGAAAATGTACCTCCATATTGTATGGTATCAGGGAATCCTGCAAAAGTAATAGATAAGGATGTGTTATTTAATTGGTCATCAGGAGTTACAAACTAACTATTTTACAATGCCCAAGTCTAGATGATTGAGCAAACGAGCTAGAATGTAAAGTTTAAATGCTGGCACGTAACGTGCTAGCTATATTAAATTTAGTTGGTCATCCAACAATCACCAATTGACCTTGTGACAATGGTAGTTTTGATTGCTCGTCGTAAAATTTATGACATCTGTTTACCATTATTTGAAGGCTCTATGCTATTTTAAAAATTAGGTTTTCCAAATTCGCCATTCAAGTAGTTATCTCTAAGTTTTTGGTCAAATCTTAATCCTTTTTTCATTTCGCTAATTCTAGATAAAGAAGATTCTCCTTTGGTATTTTTATTAATAACCCAATATTCATCTCGCCTCATAATATCTTGATCTAAAAGAGAGATATCATGGCAAGTAAAAATGAATTGAATTTTAATTTTTCGGCCATCTTTTAAGTTACGATCTCTTGCTCTTTCTAAATACATTTGGATGATTTTTCTTGTTAGTAATGGATTTAAACTTCTGTCAAATTCGTCAATTACAATTACTAAATCGTTATAGCCACCTATTAGATCAAGTAGAAGTGGAGAAATATCAATAAGTCTTCTTGTACCGTCTGACTCTTCATTTAGCTCAAAATTAACATTATTGCCCAATGCATCTTTATGAATTGCTAGTAATCTAGATGCTACTAGTTCGTTATTTTTTTTATAGATAATTACATCAGTATTATTAGGGTTTGCTAGTTTAATAAATTTGCCATACTTTAAGTGTTCCTTTATGTCTGAAATATTTTTGTCAGATAAACCTAATGATGCAAAAGGTATATCTTCATGTTTTAGCGAATTAACACCAAGATCCAATTTTGAAATAATTTGATTTACTCCAAGCAAAGGATCTGATTTATTATCTTTTTCTAAATTATCATCATTCTGAATAACTGCGGCAGGAATTTTTGTAAAACGAGTTGTTGGACTAACTAAGATAAGTCTTAGCTTAAACCAAATGTAAACTTTAGCCAAAAACTTAATATCTTGCATAGCACATACTGTTAAGAAAAGAGTATTTTTAGGAACTTTTTCTGATAAAGCTTGAACAAGAATTTTTTCCTTTTCATCCGTATATTTAAAAGATAAATCAATGTCAATTTTATGTTTATTTCTTTCGTATACAGTCCTATATGAACGTGCTGTTTTAATTTCTAATTTTTCACTAAAAATTTCAGATGAATTAGCAGAGAATGAATATCTAACTACCTTATTGAGCGGTTTTGTGAAAAATTCAATTTCAAATGCTGACGGTAAATTTTGAGATTTTCCATCTAACTTAAATGGAATTACGTTGATTGGATCAGAATATACCCTTGGCTTTGTAATAAAATCTTTTATAAATTTAAGTGCTTTAAAGAAAGATGATTTTCCACTTGCGTTATAACCGTAAATGGCCGTAATAGGAAGAAGAGAAGATTTAGCCGAATCTTCTAAATTGATTAAAGTATCTGAAAATCTTCTTTCTTTTGAATTTTCCATTGAGAAAGATGCTTCTTCTTTAAAAGAACACCAATTCTTAATTTTAAAACTAACAAGCATAATAAGATGTACCGTTAAAAGTGAAATTATCACATAATATGATATTTCTTGATATTGTAAACTAAAAGCTATTACTAATCAAAGAAATATGATATATCGCGAGAAACAATAATTATCAATGAATTTCTAAAATTTGGCGGATTGATATATGTCTTATTATTTATCAATATGTTAACCTTTATTATATTAGAATATTCTAATTTAGAATATAAATTAACTGTATCCTTAAGCGTGAAAATATTACATAAAACAGTTGAATAGAATAAACAAATATGCTATCATTAAAATAATGAAGCTGCAGAAGTATCTTTATTAAGACTAAGATTTGAATTTTTGCCTTGCATAAATTTTAATCTAACTGTTGCTTAACTGAAATTTTTATGAGGAAAAACGAAAAAAAACACTTAACTTTCTTCGATTATTCCTTACATGATAAGAGGTGAAAAAGAATAAATAAAAATGAATTCTAACTTAGATTTTAAAGTTATAACTCTCATTGGCTCAGCAAAAACCAATGAGAGTAATACAAAACACAAAGATAATTATAACAATCTATGTGCAATGCTATGTGACAGTGACATTATACATGATTGTTCTGGTTTTTCTTTATTTTATTCAATTAAAATTCCAGGAGAAACTCATGGACGCATATTTTAACCAATTTATTGAAAATATAACTTTAACTGAAGATCAATGCAGTGATGCTCAAACTAAATATCAAAATGTAGCATTTAAACTTCAAAAAAAGTATTACCCATCGTTAACCGATTATGATCCAAGTAAGAAATTTCTTTTTGGATCTTATAAAACAAAGACTAACGTAAGACCTTTAACAGAGGATCAAGATGTTGATCTTTTATATAAGTTACCAAAAGATGAATTCTATAGATTTGTAAATCGTAAATGTAATGGTGCAGCAGATTTACTGCATGAAATTGCATCGTACTTAAAAGACAGTTTTCCTACTACTGAAAATATTAAGGGATGGATAAATGTCGTACTCATCGAATTTTCAGAGCATCACCATAATATTGAAATGTTACCTGCTTTTGAAAAGGAAGATGGAACTTTTATAATTCCAAATTCTAAAGATGGCGGTAGTTTTGAAACTATTGATCTAAGAAAGCAATTAGAGAAATTTTCAGAATCAAATAAGGCTACTAACGGATTAACTAGAACATTAGCAAAAATGTTTAAAGCATGGGATCACAACACGAAAAGCATGAATTACTCATCTTTTATGCGTTTAGAACACATTATTGATTTTTTGAATCAAATTTATCCTAATGGTAAAGAGGATTATCAATATTCCCAGATTATTTTGGATTACTTTTGGTTTATTAGGAATTACAACTTATGTGTGAGTGAAAATCTTACATATGTCAATACAGCAATAACTCGTGCTCAAAATGCCATTAGTTACATCGATGAAGGTAAATTCTCTAAAGCATCAGTTGAGTACCAAAAAATCTTTGGAAAAGAGTTTCCTTCCGCAAAGGATAGCGAAAAATCATTTAATCCTAAGTTAGTCCAGAGGATAAGCCCATGGTCAAACTAACTATAGATGAAATCAATTGGCTGAAGGATAATTATCCATCTCTTAATTACTGCATCCTAGACTCTTCGATAAGAGGAGTCTTCCCATTCTGTTTAAAATATAGAAAAACGGTAATTCAAGATTCCTTTAAGATCTTTATAGATCTTCAAAATTCAGAGCGGAATACTTATCCAAAAGTGTATTCTGATGATCCTAAATTATAGAAATGAAGATTAAAAACTCAACTTTTGCGTTTCAAAAAAAATATTAACAAAACGCTTATAAATGTGGTCTAGCACTACATTTGCTGTTTAAAAATCGATTTCTTTAACTATTTAGAAATTGTGTTATAAATTCAGGACTAAGTAAGTATGAATAAACTTAGCGGTAGCATTATACCATTTGTTTATTACGTCTTTAGCTATGTTGTATGCAAGCTGTAACATATCATCAGCTATACAGCCTGCTTTATGCAGTTCATCAATAAGATAAGTAAAGCAACATGAAAGTGTTTCTAATGCTTCTAAGAAGGAATGGTTCTCATTTCATCACAGCTGTCTCTAAATATCTGACAGTGACATAGAGGATCATCATGAAATCTTCTAATAATTTCAATGATGATATATTAAAATATTCACAAATTAGCTGACTATTAAAAATCACCTACAAGTAGTATGAACCCCATTATCAATCATGTGATCAATAATGGGGTTCATACTAAAATGAGATACGATTTTATTAAAAGATCTGCCAACTTTAGTGAACCAGATCGTTAACCAACCCAACCCTTTTGCTAAAATTGCTTAAGGTCTTGGGTATGATTTTAAAGAGCAAATGCTGTGTTAAACCGCATTGTTATCTGCATTTTGAATTAAATTTCAAATGCAAAAGTTGAGTGATCTTACTAGGATATTCAAATATATTTATTCCACTTCCTAACAGAGGTTGTAAAGGAGGGAAAAGTAGCTTAGATTTAGGCTCTACTGTGTTCAAATTTCAATTATTTACCCATAAATATGCACGGAGATACGTCTTTTCTCCAATATCAAAGCTATTTGATGATTATTAGTAAATAATTAAAAGCCTTGATCACCCCAATTTTTCCGAAAAGTTTAACAATTCTATAGTCTTATACTTAACAAAAGTATTAAGTGTATTTAATTCAAATACGATAGACTCGCATTTGATGAGTCGTAAAACTCTTTTATATCAATTTTATTGATGTATTCATATAATTGATATGCCAATTTAATTGATATATATCAATTTTATTGACATGTATAAATAATTTACGAAATAAATTAGTTTTTATATACATATATCTTGAATTTAAGGTATAATGAATTTAATTCACGAATAAAATTGAGGTGTTTTATGAAATTACACATAAGAAATACTAAATATATAGTAATGACGTTATTTATCTTCATTTGGAATGTACGCCTTTTTATATATAGCTACATTAATCACATAAATTCTATATTTTATTTTGCTATGCTTAATGTTGCTGTTTGTTTTGCTGTTCTGTTGTGTTTTTGTGGACAATTGAGATTTGATTTGTCAAAACCAAAAGCTTTCACTTTTTATCGTCGACTTAGATTATTAAAGAGATTTAAATCCACGCTTGATATGTTTCATTACATTATTTTAGGTGCAGAATTCTTGGCCACGGTTTTATTACAGTTATTTTTGCTTTACATGTAACTATTGAATTCTGTATTGACTTTACAGAACGAGTACTTGTATCAAACAAATTAGTTGCACACTAATTTTGTTCTTAAAAATGTGATTAAGAGATCATACTTATTGAATTAAACTTCAATGATCCAAGATGTTAGAGTGTCATTATATCAAAGAGATGTTATTGCAGCTGACGGACAGAATATCAGAGCTACAAGACAGACCAAGAAAGGTAATGATGCCCGTAAGAGCACAGGTTATGATTTGGTCAGCCTATATTCAACCAAGTATGGTTTAACCATATCTCAGAGAGCTGTAGATAAGAAAAAACATGAAGCAGAGGCTATCCTTGAGATGATAGCAACTTTAAACCTTAGAAACTGTATTCTCACATGGGATGCTATCAATACTAGAGCTGTAACCTTAGAGGCTGTAGCAGTAAAAGCATTAGCAGACTTCTTAGTCTGCCTTAAAGATAACCAATGTGAACTCTTTGATGTAATTGAAGAATCATTCAGTAGGTTAGATGTAGATAAGTTTCAAGGTGAAGTCCTATCCTCATCTAGAACCAGTACTGACCATGGCAGAATTGAGACTAAAGAGATTTCTATTCTCAGTGCTGAAGATATCTTAAGCACAGAGTTGAAAAGAAAATGGCCTCATGTTCATTCTGTAATCAGAGTAAGAACCAGCAGAATTTATAAAAGTTCTGGTGTTCAGACTGAAGACAGAGAAGACAAGTTCTTTATTAGCTCTATTACTCCTGATGGTTTAGATGATTCTTTTGCAGCTACTATGCAAAATATCATTCTCTCAAGATGGCAGATTGAAAGTAGTCACAGGGTGATTGATGTAGTCTTAGGTCAGGATGCATTACCTTTAAGAAATAAAGAGTACATCGAGAACTCAACTGTCTACACCAAGATTGCCTGCAATGTATTAAGCTACATTAGAGAGCATGTACCTTACTACAATGGTAAGCCATGGTCTTTTGAAAGCTTACAAATTTTAGCAAGGAAAGCTCAAAACAATTTCATGTTCCTAAAAGCATTCTTTACTAAAGATATGTCAGAAATAGAGAATGATGAAAGATTCATTGGTATCTTTTACAAAGAGAGAGAACCTACTGGTAATGATGTTCCTGATAACCTTAAAGTTACAGGTCATGAAAACCAGATAGATGACAGTTTAAAACTTGCTAATCTGGTAAGACGAAGTAGCAAGATTAAAAGCAAAAGAAAACTCCGTTAGAGTTTGATTTCTGAATCACATTGTTAAAAAACGCCTTTGTTGGTAACAACTGAGGCTTTTGGGTCGTGGCTTAATAAAATAATCCACAACACAAGGCAGATAAATATGCCTAAAACTGCTTAAAACAGGCTACAACATCATTGTGATCGCGATCTATGCGTGTTGTCGTCATATAATAATGAACTTAATTGAGAGGTTGAAGAATGAAAACAATATACAATGTCGAAGATACAGATGAATTGATTGTGTTGTCAAATGGTGGTTTTTCAATCAATCCACAAAATTCTCTGAAAATGAGTGTAATAAAAAAGAAAATTGAAGATTATTTTGAAATATCAAAAAAGACAATTTGCTCAAATCATGGAATACCAGAGGAAAACAATAATGATAAATATGACAGAGGTTGCTAGTTTAATTAAGATTCTGGCTGTTGTCCCAGTGGGATTTGTGTTCTCAAAGTTTTTTTACATTATAGCTTCGAATTCACCTTTGAAATCGAAATGTAAGTTTTCGTCTTTTCGTCGAGAATCATTATATTGCTATTTTTGTATTATTCTTGTATTTTTAATTATTTCGATTGTATTGTCATATGTTACGGTTCTATATTCAGATCAGCCTTATGAAATTTCCAAATTTTGTTTAAATTCTTCTTTAAGCTCTTCTGATAAACTTTTCTGCGGTTTAGAAGAACTGAATAAAGACTCGATTCTTATTTTTTTATTGTGGATTTTGATCTATTTTATTTTGCTGACGACTGCAGTAATTTTGTTTCAAAATAGGGACAAAAATAGTGCTTTAACCCAACTTGCAATAAATGCTGAAGAAGAAGGTTTTATTCAGCCATTATATGAATCAGCTAAATATAACAAAATAATATCAGTGTATTTGTATGATAATACTATTTACACGGGTATGTTATTGAGCTTATCGTTAAATCGGTATTCATCATCAACATCTGATATCTATGTAAGATTTCTTGTTTTTGAAAAGTTTGTGTACTCAAAAGATTGTTCAGTTCCAATATCAGTCAATTTAAACGAAGATCTTTATAATAAAAGCAAGAAAACTTATATTGATAATAAGTTGATTTCTGATAAAAAGGTAACAGCAAAAGGTTTTTATAAAGATATTCGTATTACTAATCTGTTTGAATTATACGAAGATCATAGTGTAATTTTTAAAATTTCGGACATTAAAACTATTAGTTTTAATGTTGACTGGTGATGTGGAAAGGTTGTTCTATCTTATTTTTACTTAAATTGTATTATTTATCTTTATTGGTAATTCGTTGTGTAGACTTTGTACAATTTAAAAGATTAAGTTCTAAACAACTTGATGAAGAGATACTTATTTGAATACTTCTGTGATTTTTTAATTTTCTGAAGTTAAAGCTATAAGCTCGAATTAATTTGATTAAAGTTTCTATAATAAAAATATGACTAAATTAGTTTCAATCATTATCCCTTGTTTCAATCAAGAAAAATACATCACAGATGCAATTTTGTCTGCAGAAAATCAGACTTATAAAGACATTGAAATTGTTTTTATTGATGATTGCTCGACAGATAACTCATTAGAAGTTGTTAATGAGTTAAAAAACAAGTACTCCAATATTGTGGTTTTAAAAAATGAGACAAATCTTGGGGTAGTTGATTCAAGAAATAAAGCTATTGACGTAGCTAAAGGTTTCTATATTCTGCCTTTAGATGGTGATGATACTATTGAACCAACCTATATTGAGGATGCGATTAAAGTATTTGAAGAAAAGCCTGATGTTGGTTTTGTTTACTGTAAAGCTAGAAAGTTTGGTGCTGTAAACGAGGACTGGAATCTTCCAAAATTTAATAAAGAGAGTTTTATTTTCGGAAACTGCATTGTAAACAGTTCTTTATTCAGAAAATCTGATTTTATTAAGCTTGGTAAATACAAGTCTTATATGTACAGCTGGACTGAGGATTATGATCTTTGGATGTCCTTTGTTGAGGCTGGTTTACTCCCTTACCGAATTGATAAAATTCTTTATAACCATAGAGAATTTGATAATGGTTCAAGAACACAATTAACAACAAATGATCCTTATTTTGCGAGACGTGAGTATTTGCTACATCATACAAAACTGTATGCTGATAGCAGAGAATGTATTTCTAGAATTTTTGATCCTGATTACAAGGCTAATTTCTATAAAAAGGATAAGAAAATTAAAAAGTATAAGAAGATATGTATTTTAGAGTCAATTGCTATTGTTCTTCTGGCAATCTGCTTAATAGGAACATTGATTTTCTCGTAAGAATTAATTGTTTGAATTTTTGTTTTGAGTTTTAATGTCTTTGTTACTGAATTGTTTAGTTTTAAGAAAACAGTTCAATCTTTTATAAGATAGAGCGATATCTATATTGAATCTTCTAAATAACTTCTTAGTTCTTGGAAAAGATGGTTCTAGAGTGTTTTCTTATAGAACTGTTAGTGAGTTATTGTCTGAAAACAAAGTAATTTTGCAACTTATAAAAACAACATCATTTATATCTACTGATAGTAGTATTAATCTTATTGATCCTCTTATTTACAGATTTGCGAAAGTTGTTTCTATAGCTCCCGCATCAAAGTGTCTTCATGACTGTGATTGTGGGGGACTTTTAAGACACAGCTTATTAGTTGCTCTAAAAGCGATTGAAGTATCAAAGTACACAAATTTTAAATATGAAGATTTAAATGTAGAAGAACTTCATATATTGATAATCTTTTTAGCTCTTCTTCACGATGTTGGCAAGTTGTTTTCTGATATTACTTTATCAAATGGTGTAAGTGATTTTAATTATGATGAAAGTGACTTAGAAAATACTTTAGATGATTATCTTTCAGGCAACTCAAATTTACCTGTGAAGATCTATTTCGATAAGAGTAGAAGCAAAAATCATGAAAATATTATTGTAAAAGCTCTTCCCTTCTTACTATATAAACAAAGTGAAATTGGTCGTTTTTTAATTCAAAAATCTTGTAAAAAAGCAATTAGCTCAATAGTTAAGTCCGATAATGAAGATGATATATATAAATTGATTAAAGTTGCTGATATCTATGCATGCAAAACATCAATAAATAAGTTTTCTCCAATGTATGAGATAGGATGCTATTTAACACTTCTTTTTAGATCTGGTCTTGTGGATATATCTGAATCTGGCTTTTATAAAATTAACGGTGGCTATGTAGTTGAACAGGGCTCGCAAGCATATCAATCAATTTTAAAAGCCTTTGACTACTACTTTGCAATTCTTGATGAATGTAATACTTTCTCAGACCTAACACATTCATCTTTTGAAAAATTGTATAGATCATGCAAAGAATCAGTTCTTTATAATGATGATTTCTTATCATACGGACAATCTTTTGATATTAATTTAAATTATCCTAGAAAGTCATTTTTTGTAGAGCTCTCTGATTCTAATTTTATTGTTCAAGGAGCATATAAAAGATCTTGTATTTGGCGATCACTTTATGATAGAGGCTCAATAAGATTTGTTTACGGTTTTATAATCTGTCTAGATTATTTAGATCATGACGATTCAGTCTTTAAAATCATGAATGAATATGATAATAAAGAGGTTAAAAATCTAATCCAACAATATCAGTCAGTAGTTGATAATTTTGATATTGATCTTATTACTTCATTTGATATGTCATTAGATGATAATCAAGAGTATCAAATAGATCCTACAACTGTTTCAATTGACAGTTTTAGTAAAAAACGATCTGAGTTTTTATCATCTTGTTCGAGAACGAGATCAAAGAATAAAGCTAAAATTAAAAGCAAATTAAGCAGAGATATTTCTCGCCTGCAAAAAGAGATATTAGAGAATGAAAAGAGTATGTTATCAGATGATTATGATTACTTTTAATCAAATCGATAGTCATATATTCAGCTGGTTTTATCCTGTAGTTGAGTATATTAACTTTCGTTGCTGATAAATTTGTAAGGCAATTGCTTTTTTAGAAGTTTTGATAAGTTGTGATTTTTTAGTTTTGTTGTAGAATACGCCATTCGTACTGTACTACGACTAATATTGATTAATTAAAGATAAAATATGGTATTTGCAAGTCTTCCTTTTATATTTTTTATTTTACCATTATTCCTTGTCTTAGATTTTTTGTCTAAGAAATGGAACGTGATTAGAAATTTAACATTAATTTTAATTAGTTTATTTTTCTATATTTTTGATGGTGGTACTCATTCTTTAAAAGTCCTACTAGCATATGGATTTTTAAATTTCTTTTTTGGATATGCTTTAGAAGCAGCTAAAAGAAAAAATGACACTCTAAAAGTTATTGCATTAGTGTTCTTCGTCACTATCAATATATTAGCTTTAGTATTTTATAAGTATTCTTTCTGGTTAGTATCTTTGCTTCATGATGGGGGAATTGCAGAAAATCTGCATGCTAAGCAACAAGTATTACCTCTAGGAATCAGTTTCTTTACTTTCCATGCTGTGAGCTACCTGATTGATATTAGCAGAGGGGAACTTAATGGAAGAAGTAATGTAATTAACTTTTTAACATACTTCTTTATGTTTCCTCATTTGATTGCAGGCCCTATTGTTAGATATAAGCAGGTAAAAGACGATCTCTGTTCTAGAAGATTAGATTCAAATTTATTTACCTATGGTTTATACCGTTTTATTTTAGGTGTAAATAAAAAGATCTTAATTGCTAATTCAGTTGCTCCATTAGCTAATATGGCGTTTATTTATAACGTTCATAGTCTTTCAACTATGGATGCTTGGATTGGTGCTATTGCGTATATGATTCAAATTTATTTTGATTTCTCTGCTTATTCTGATATGGCTATTGGATTAGCAGCAATGGCTGGTTTTAAGTTCTCTGAGAACTTTATGGCTCCATACAGCAGTTGTTCAATCAAAGAATTTTGGAGACGTTGGCATATATCTCTATCATCATGGTTAAGAGATTATGTATACATCCCATTAGGCGGTTCTAGAGTTCCTACTCACAGAATTTACTTAAATTTAATCGTGGTATTTTTCTTGTGTGGTTTATGGCATGGAGCAAATATGACCTTCGTGCTGTGGGGCTTATATAATGGTTTATTTCTAATTTTAGAAAGAATCTTCTTAGGGGATCTTTTAAACAAAATACCTAAGTTTTTAACCCATGCATATGCTCTTTTAGTCGTTCTAATTGGTTGGGTGCTTTTCAGAGCTGACAACATTTCTCAAGCATTTGATTATTTATCTGTCATGTTCTTTTTATCTAATACAGACAATCAAAGCGTATGTAATGGAGAAATTCTTAATTATCTAGCTCTTATCATAGGATGTCTGTTAGTTTTCTTTAGATTAAAGAGTTTTAACTCTTCAAACGCAAAAGAAGCTGTAACTCACAATGGTGCTTTTGCAGTTAATTCATTTCTGATGATTTTATCTGTAATTGTCCTTTTCTTTGGCGCTCAAAACCCATTCATTTACTTTAATTTTTAGTTGAGGCAAATACGATGATAAAGATATTACAAAAGGTTCTTATTGCTTCAATGTTTATTGTCCCAATAGCAGGTTTTATAATCACCCCAAATGATTATGTGGTTAAAAGCGAAAACAGAGTTATTAACCATTTTCCAACGTTTGGTGATAAGGCTTACTTTCAGAACTTAGTAAATTTTTATAACGATAGACTATTGTTCAAGTTACCGGTGACTGAGAATTTATACAAGCCAATGCAGTCTGTATTTACTGATTTTAATTTTACAAATTCTCAATTTACAGTAAACGGCATTAAAGGCTGGTTGTTTGTTGGAAATTCAGCTGATTCTGTATACTCTCAGCATTGTGAAGGTATGAATTTTTCTCCTTACATGGTAAGTAAGAAATTAGCTCTATTAAATGCTATAAAATCATCAACTTCAGCACCTGTTTACTTGGTGATTGGACCAGATAAGCATGGAATTTATTCTGAGTACATGAATCCATACATTAGAGAACCAGGTAAGTTTAGATTTTTCAATAAAATTAAACCATACCTTGAATCACAAGGTATTAATGTGATTGATAATTATGATGTTCTCCGTGCTAATAAAGATCCAAAAGCTAATATATCACTTTACTATACAGACGATACCCATTGGAATCGATATGGTGCAAATATCGCTTTTGATAATGTAATGAAAATAGTAATGGAAGATTATCAAAAGACACAATATAACTTTTCATTTTCTAAACATGAAAATGGGGATTTGATCAGAAATATAAGCAACCCTCAAAAGAATATCATGGATGAAGCTCTGATCATAAATGCTAATGAGCCAGAGATTAAAGTCCAGAACTTAAAATCTAAACGAGAGTATTCATTAAAGTATGACCCAAATTCAATTGAAGAGTTCGGATCAAAATATGTAAACATTTCAGCTCAAGATCAAAGAAAAATCATGCTGATCACAGATTCTTATGGCATATACTTTACACCATATGCAATTGAGTATTTTAGAACTGTTGTCCATATGCACAGGCAAACATCAGCACCTGATGAAATTTTGAATGTTCTAAAAGAGGAAAATCCAGATCTTGTTCTATTCATAAACGTTGAAAGATCTGTAAAAGATTAACGTTCAAATGAAAAATGAGATTTTAGAATTTTTTGATTTTAGTTAGTCAAAATATATACAGAGGTTATAAGAGGGTAAAATGCTATCAATTATTATTCCTACAATGCAAAAAGATTTGGACGTATTGAATAAACTTCTGTGTGAACTCGAAGGGTCTGATGTTGTTGGCGAAGTTGTTGTTATTGATAATTCCGGTAAAGGCTTCAACACTAAATTAAGCAAGGTAAGAGTTTTTACTCAAAAAGAAAATCTCTTTGTAAATCCTGCATGGAATCTTGGCATAAAACTCTCAAATCCAGAATACAAAACTTTTGGAATTTTAAATGATGATCTAATTCTTCCAAAAAATTTATTTAAGGCTGTGGATGACTTCTTTTCTAAGTCTGATAAAAATATAGGTTTGGCAGGTATTGACTGTGCAACAAACTCTCCTAAGTCTGATTTCGATGAATATCCTAAAGATAGCGAAGTAAAATTCGAAATAATGGATAAAATGGCAGGTTTTTGGGGATCTGCTTATTTTGGATTAAAAAAGAATTATTTCGTAATACCTGAAGAAATAAAAGTATTCTATGGAGATCATTTTCTTTTTAGAAGAAACCAGCAAGTTGGTAGAGCAAATTACAAAATTACAAATATATCAGTAAAGCACCTTGAATCACTGACTTCTCATAGCTCAAAGTTTATTAAAAAGCTTTTTAAATCAGATAGAAAATATTGCATAAAGTACGATGGAGTTGAACATCAAAAGTTATCATTCATGCAAAGAATGTTATCGTTAACTTATTATCATGAGCACTATGTTCTCTGCCTATTAGGATTAAAGATGAAATTTAAGTGCCACAAAAAAACATTAGTCTGATTGAATGGTAAATTTCGTTTATCTGAGCTGTTGCTAACTGTTATCTGTAAGTTGCTCTCAAATACAATGCTGACAGAGGCCATAAATATTTGTACAACTTATTTAAGTGCTTCAATGTATCTGATGCTTCGTGAATAGTGTATCCTTTGTTAGATTTTGAATATAAGGAAAATGAGAGTCTCTTGTAGGCATCACCTCTTTCTCCGATATCTTTAGTACTCCAGTTTTCATAGTAGAACCTATTATCTGTAATAATGGGTTCTTCTAAAGTTCTTGCGTAAGCACAACGCAGCCAGAAAAAGTTAAACCAAATAAAGCAACCACTCTTATCAGAACTGTCATCATCTTTTTTGGGAAAAGCACCAATTTTAACTATACCTTTATTAGTATCAAAAACGCTAACTGTGTTTTTATAGTTTTTGAAGGTTAGGTATGTTAGGACAATTTCTCTTGGATTTCTTCCTGAAGTTAGACCTAATGAACATCTCTTTTTATAACTCATGCCTTTTGTGTGAAAATAGGCTACGTAATCATAATTCGAATCTAACTTTGATAGTTCCCAAACTTTGTGAAGACCATAGTATTCAAAAGTATTTTTACTGTGATATGAAACTTTGCAATATAGTTTTAGATTATCAAAATAACAGTGAACAGAATTTAAATTGTTAGGATCACTTACTTCAATGAATAGATCTGCTTCACTTAAAATACCAGATCTTTTCAGATCAGCTAGCTGTGAAGAAATTATTCTTTTCCAATTTTTATCTTTATTGATATAAGCAAAGTAAACAACAGCTATTCTTTTCATTTTAGAATTCAATTATATTGATTTATATTGTTTCAATTGGTACCAGCAGTGAAACGTCTAACTTATTTACCATTTACCATTTACCACTGTATCCATGATGTATTTTCCTATAACACAACCACCGCGATTAGTGTAATGTGTTGCATCTAAGAAAATAGGACCACCATTTTCAAAAATGGAGTAAATTCCATTGCCTTGGTTTATTGGTACATTTCTGTTAATGAATTTTACATTGCTATGAGAATTTGCATAAGCTTTAAGCCTATTGTTAACTAATTCATTTCTTTCAACGTAATCTTTACTCTGATAGAACTCTTTGACATTGATTATCTTGGATAAGAAAGAACCTGTTAAGTCAAGCTTTGAAAAGTTTAAATGTGTTTTATCTGTTACTATTGCTAGTCCTACAATGTAGAACTGAAGCTGTGGATGAGATGTGATCTGTTCATCCAAGTCATGAAGAATGTCATCAATATACTTTTCAAAATTTGCATCTGTCTTATTGATCTGTTTTTCAGCAACATAAAGGTCAAACATAATATCCCATCTGTTTGATAGAATAATTTTATCGCCAGAGGTTAGAATTGATAGCGTCTTTTTGTAAAGTTCATAAAAGTCAGCTCTATCTTGTCCTTTAATAAAATACTCTGTTTGCATAGAAGCAAATTCTTTTCCATAAGCTAATGATGCTGGAACAGACAAGAAGTAAACAGGTATTTTATTTTGCGTCATTAAGTAATATTGATAGTGACCTGCGTTAGAGTCGCCAACAAAGAATATATGAGGAGTTTCTTTTTGTAGACCATAATGCCACACAACCTTGTCGTGTTCAGCAAATATTGCTTTTGGTGTGTATTCTGGTGCAATTTGAGTAAATTTAAGATCTTCAACAGTAAAACTTGATAAGTAGTTTAGTCTGCTGTCTGAATGAAAATAAACATAACTTGCAAAGCAAACTGCGTACATTAAGAGCACTGTTATGATCTTAAAGTTATGCTTTTCAATAAATTTATATGAGAACGCAGAAACTAAAGCAATTATTGCGAAAATAACAATAAGTTTTAATGGAGAATTTAAATAATCACAACGCAAGGCAAATATAAATAAAGGCCAGTGCCATAGATATAGCGAATATGAACCTTTACCAAGTGTGGATAACGGTTTGAATCCAATTATAGAGTGTTTATTGTGAGATAAAATTACTAATGCAGTAGCAACAATTGTTAAAGCTGAAGTTTTTGGAGTCCATATTCCATCAGACAATTCAACAGTAAAGATTGACGTAATAAGAAGAATTGTTCCAGCTAATTCACCAACAGCAGGTAAGGCTTTGAATTTTGTAAAGACTAATGAAAATATTTGATCTTTGTAGAAGAATAAAACAGATCCTAAGAACAGTTCAAAGATTCTGCATTGTGTTAAAAGATATCCTTTACCATTTTTAGACACTATGCAAGATGCAATTAACAGTGCTACAGACATAGTCAACGTTGCTAATGGAATATGCTTAGTACCAACAGTCTTACTCAAGAGAACCAAACATAAAGGAAATAAAATGTAGAACTGAATAGTAATTGAAAGATACCATGTGTGCAACAAGAGTCTGTCTGATGAATCTAGACTGAAATATCCTCCAACATTAGCAAATCTAAAGTTGCCTATTCCTAAAAGTGCATTTACAACTTCGATGTTTAGTTCGCGGTAAACATCAGACAGCAAGAGAAAATAACCGAGGATTAGTGAGAAAAAGCAGATGATTACCAGTGGAGGTACAATTCTAAAAAATCTTCTTTTATAGAATGACCATAATGAAAATTCATTAAGGGATAGTTTGCCATAAATTGAACTTGCAATTAAAAATCCTGATACAACGAAAAAAACATCAACTCCTAAAAAACCACCGTTGAAAATATTAGATTGAGATAAGTGAGATGATTTTAAAAGGTCAAATAGGTGATAAAAGATAACACCTAATATAGCAATACCCTTTAATCCATCAATATCTTTACGTTGTTCTCTTTGCTTATCCATCTTTTCCCGACCTTGTGAAATTTTGCTGTAATTATATCATTATCGAAAGTCAATTTTGTGCAACTTTTGGTCATATTGGTCATTTTGAATTTAGATATGAAAGTGAGCTCCTTATATCTTGTGGTATAAAGTTCATATTTACAGCTTTTTCTTTTATCTTAATAGCTAGTAAGTTAAAATAGCTTTGTTTTAAACTTATCTGTTCAGGTTCTGTTAATTTCAATAGGTTATTCAGTGAAACGTCTTTTAGTACATACTCACATTTATTATGAATTTCTTTATCCTGAGTTAAAGAGTTGCCTTTTAAATCTATCAGATCAAGATTGTGATTACTTTTTTACTCTTGTCAAAAATAATTTAAATTTAATTGAGGATATAAAAAAATCTTTTCCTAACTCAAAAGTTGAAGTTGTCAAAAATCTTGGTTTTGATTTAGGCCCATTTGTTCATGTGCTAAATGAAGTGAATTTAAGTGACTATAGCTATGTAATCAAATTACATACAAAAAGAGATATTCCTACAAGGGAATCTTTTGCTTGGTTTGCTGGTCCTAGATGGCGTAATGCTTTATTAAAGTTCATTAAAGACAAAGAAACTTTTAATAAAGTTCTGAGTAGACTTGAAGAAAATAAGTCAATTGGTATGCACGGACCAAACATTTCTACTTTTAATAATAGATGTGACGATCATGATGCTTATAGAGAAACAAACAAGTTTATTCAGGCTCATAATCTCCCTCTAAAGAAGTATAAATTTGTAGCAGGAACCATGTTTATGGTCAGAGCTGAACTTTTAGAACTTGTAAAAAGTTTAAAACTTACACAAGATGATTTTGAAAGTCCAGACTTAACTCATGAAGGTTGTCAGATGGCACACATTTTTGAAAGATTCTGTGGGTATGCAGTTATAAGTCAAGGGTATAAAATTGTCGATTGCACGACGAACGTTTTTGTTTCTCAGTTAATATATTTATTGTTAAATTTAAGAAAAATTGTAATGTCATCAATTTTGACAATCAGAATCACTAAAAAAAATAAATTACTTATTAAAGTATTAAAAATTCCTGTATTTGCAATGAAACTTAAAAATTTGGATAAGAAAAAATAAGGCGAAGACTTCAAAAATTGAAGTCTTACCTCTCATGCAAATAAGATTTATTTTAGTAGTTTGTATTGTTCGTATATAATATTGATAAATACAAACAAGGGCGATTTATATGAAAGGTATATTATTAGCAGGTGGAAGTGGCACACGTCTATATCCACTAACCAAGACAACATCTAAACAGCTTTTACCTGTTTATGATAAGCCTATGATTTACTATCCTTTATCAACACTGATGCTGTTTGGTATCAAGGATATATTAGTAATCTCAACCCCAAGAGACTTACCAAATATTGAAAAGTTATTTGGTGACGGTTCTAAGTTTGGTTTAAATCTACAGTATAAAGTACAGGAAGAGCCTAATGGTATTGCACAAGCTTTTATCTTAGGAGCTGACTTTATTGGAGATTCAAAAGAAGATGTATGTCTAATCTTAGGTGATAACATCTTCTACATGGGAAGCCAGTTCGGTGAGTTTAATGACCAGGTAAAGAAGAACAGTGGTACAAATGCTACTATCTTTGCTTACCACGTAACCGACCCTGAAAGATTTGGTGTAGTTGAATTTGATGAGAACAGAAAAGCAGTCTCAATTGAAGAGAAACCTGCTCATCCAAAATCAAACTACGCATCCGTAGGTTTATATTTCTATCCATCAGATGTAATAGAGAAAGCTAAGACCTTAAAACCATCTGCTCGTGGTGAATATGAAATTACAGACCTTAATAACATCTACCTAAAAGAAGGTAGATTATCAGTAGTACCAATGAGCCGCGGTAACGCTTGGCTTGATGCTGGTACTCCAGATTCACTCATGGATTCAGGCTCTTTTGTACAGATTGTAGAGAAGAGACAGGGGTTAAAGATTGCATGTATTGAAGAGATTGCCTATAAGCAGGGATTTATTAACGATGTACAGATGCAGTCTTTAATTGATGAATTAAAGAAAGGTAACTATAGAGATTATTTAGTTAAAGTTTTAGAGGAAAAACATGAACTTTATTAAGACTCCAATTGAAGGTGTCATTATTGTAGAGCCACGAGTATTCAATGATCCTCGTGGATATTTCTTTGAAAGCTACAATGAAAAAGAGTTTAAAGCAAACGGTATTGATTGTAACTTCGTACAGGACAATCAGTCAAAATCTAGCTATGGTGTAATCCGTGGTTTACACTGCCAGAGAGGCGAGTACTGCCAGGCAAAACTAGTACGTGCTTTAGTGGGTAAAGTTCTGGATGTAGTAGTAGATATCAGAAAGAATTCTCCTACCTTTGGTCAGCATGTAGCAGTAGAGCTGTCTGATGAAAATCAAAGACAGTTATTCATGCCACATGGCTGCTTACATGGCTTTAGTGTTCTCTCAGAAACAGCTATCTTTGCTTATAAAGTAGATAACTTCTATAACAAAGAGTCAGAGTGGGGAATGAGATATGATGCTCCAGAGTTTAATATTGACTGGAAAATCCCTGCTGATAAAGTATTAACCTCAGAAAAAGACAGAATTGCACATTCTCTAAAGGATGTACCTGACTTTTCTTTATAATACCAAAATAACAACAGACAAGTTTCAATTAAAAAAGTAGATTTAATCGGATATACATATCATGACAAAATCAATTCTAGTAACCGGTGGTGCAGGTTTTATCGGTTCTAACTTTGTACCATATTTCTGTAAGAAATATCCTGAGTACCACATCATTAACTTAGATAAGTTAACTTATGCAGGCGACTTAAACAATGTTAAAGAGTGCGAAAACGACTCTAACTATACCTTTGTAAAAGGTGACATCTGTGATGAGAAGTTAATTGAAGAGCTATTCACCAAATATGATATCCGTGGTGTAATTCACTTTGCAGCAGAAAGCCATGTTGATAATTCTATAAAAGGTCCAAAAATCTTTATGGAAACCAACATCATGGGTACCTTTACTTTAATTGAAACTGCAAGACGTCACTGGATGGATGCTCCATTTAAGGTAAAGCCTGGTTACGAGGATGCTAGATTCCACCATATCTCAACTGATGAGGTATATGGTACTTTAGGTGAGACTGGTTACTTTACAGAAACAACACCATATGCTCCTAACAGCCCATACTCATCATCAAAGGCAAGTTCTGATTTAATCGTAAGAGCATATCACCACACCTATGGTATGAATGTAACTACTTCTAACTGTTCAAACAACTATGGTCCTAAACAGAACCATGAGAAGTTAATTCCTCATATCATTGAAAATGCTCTGGCATTAAAACCACTACCAATCTATGGTAAAGGTTTAAATGTTCGTGACTGGTTATATGTATTAGACCACTGTAAAGCAGTTGATTTAATCTTCCACAAAGGTGTATCAGGTGAGACCTATAACATTGGTGGTCACAACGAGCGAAATAACATCACTATTGTTAACACCATCTGTTCAATCTTAGATAAAGAATGTCCTAGAAAAGATGGAGGCAAGTATGCTGACTTAATTACCTTTGTTCAGGACAGAGCAGGTCACGACTTGCGTTATGCAATTGATGCAACCAAGCTAACAACAGAGTTAGGTTGGAAAGCTGATGAAACCTTTGATACAGGTATCATTAAGACTGTTGAGTGGTATTTGAATAAATACAAAGCTTAATTATTTGATTGTCAACTTCAATTCAATATATAGTCAGCTATTTTTATAGCTGACATTGCCTACAGTGTAATAACTTCATCAAAATGAACTGTTTACAAATCATAAAAAGAGATCTTTTTGTAAGAATTATTCAGAGCTCAATTTACGTACTGATTGGTCTGTGGATGTTGTTTAGATTTTTTGACTTGACACCTTACATATATACCTATCAGACCTTGTTCTCATTTCAAAAGAAATTTTCAGATCTTTTGTTTGTATTATTTGTAGGCTTTTTCTTTTTCAACTGGTATAAAAAGTCTAGAGATTATTTTTTATTATGTAGTTGCATTGTCTTTATTATTTTTTCTTTTATTTTAAAAAAATATGCAAATACGACGTTTGCTTTTGATCTTTTTTTTATACCTTTATTCTTATGTAGATTTTTAGATAAAAATTGTTTTTATAAATCTGTATTATTTGCGATTTTTATTTTTGTAATTATTACTATTTTATCTTATGAATTTGGTTTGTTAAAAAGTGCCATTACTTTCTATCGAGCCAAAGAAATTAGATATACTTTGGGATTTAGCCATCCCAATGGACTAGGTTTATGTGCATTTCTTATTGCCATATATTTGTCTTTGTATAAAGATAAAGTAAATTTTATCTATCTCTTTGTTTTTCTAGCGTTATCTTATTTTTGTTATAAAGTTCCAAACTCGATCACATCAACGGTTGTAATTGTAGTTTTAGCTTTTTGCTGTATATGTGGCAATTACTTAATAAATTTCAAAATTTCAAGTAGATCCAACAAGGTTCTATTAGTTTTTTTGTTGTCATTGTTCGTTGTATTTGTCATCCTTATATACTATGTTGCATTTACATTTTCTTTTAGAGATATATTGAAAAATTTTCCGGGTGAAATTTGGGCTAGATTTGAGCTTGGAAATAAGGCATTTAATGTTTACGGGGTGAGCCTATTTGGTAAATTTAATGAGATCTATGCTGATTTTATTAAATTTCCTAATAAGGCTGATTGGTGGCTGTGGGTCGATTGCACATACTTCTATCTCCCACTTTATAATGGTATTTTAGCTTCAATATTTTTCTTGGGAATGCTATTCATGACAATCGCTAGAGCAGTGAGAAATTTTGAATATAAGTTTGTCTTGATCTTTTTTGTGGTTATTCTCTACGGTATTTCTGAGTCATCTGTTATTACAGCTGTGTTTATGCCTGTATTTGCTTATCCATTCTTTAAGCAACTTAATAATAGAGCATAGATATCAGATGTTGTCATCCTTAATTGGAGTTATGGTTTCTGTGTGATGCAATTTATTGATTCTTATTTTTTCTTTTAAAGATGATAAAAGGGATGTTAAGAATTCTAATTTTTACTAAACCTTTGGAACTTATTTCAATTCTAAATAGAAAAGCAAAGAATTTTGGTTTGAAGAACTTGAACCATGTAGGTATAAGACTATTTACGTTAAAGTAATTCAAAATATTTTTGTATTTAGCATTATGTTTTATTTTTAGATAGAGGATGACCTCTAGTAATGATTCTTTGCAAGCATAGATTTCTGTAAAGATCTTTCTCTTAACAAGAGGCATCTTAGCTTTCATGCACTTAATAGGGAAAAAAGTCGGATTAAACTTTTCTGGGGCTTTTATAAAAGAAATTCCTTTGTAACCTTTCTGCTCAAAATTTTTTTTCAATGGAATTTCATAAGTTTTAACGATTTCCAAAAAGTTATCTAAGTGTTTTACGTTATTTAAATAGTTACTAAATAATTCTGAACTAAATAAATTCTTTTTAACTACTAAAAAGAAACTCTGCAGATGTAGTTCATACTCATTACTTGCAGTCATTGACCAAAAGTCACATGATTTTGTATCCATCTTATCGAAGGCAGGTTTTAATGAATCTACACAGAAGCAACTGTCGTTGCATAAGATAATTTCATCAACATCATCTAATAGATAATGCTCTTTAGCATAATTAAATCCTATCTTATATGAACCAAAGTCATATTCTCCATGATGATAGGATTCTATATGTGAAACTAGTGGGTAGATCTTACTTAGTTCTTTTACATTAGGTTCGTTATCAGCTACAAATATGATGTTGTCACTCACTTCTTTTAGATATTTTAGGTAGGTCACAACATAATCATTTATAAGACCTTTTTCATTATAAAAGGCGAATATAGCTAATCTTTTCATATTACAATTTAATAGATAGAAATATGTTTTTGTTATTTTGTGTAATGTTTTTACTTTTTAAAAGCAGGGTAAATGGTCCTTAATTTATTAAGTAATAAATCAACCTTATGTTTATTTACATTATGCCATGATTTTTGATATTTGCTTGAATAAAACTAGAATGAACCCTTTGTTTTGACAATGTTGTCAAATGATTTCACTATATGAATATAGGTAAACATTAGGCATTATAATTGCATAAAATATATAAAGCTTTGTATTTATAGAATTTTGGCAATAATTTGATTTAAAGGCAAATTTTACCACTTAGAGCAACGTTCATAAAACGTTCACTACTGTTTACACAATGAACTGCAAATCAGTAATGTGCAACTATTTTGCTTTACAGTTGTTTTGTGATTTTTAGTTTGTCTAACATTTTTGTACAGAACAACATTTTTTACAGAATTCTAGATTTCAATAGATGTAAAAGATACTTAGAGATATGTATATGAAGAAACTTACAGTTTTAAAAATGATAATGGCAATGGCTGTAGCGGTTGTCTCAATGTCAGCTTCTGCTCAGATAAGATATCAGGCATCTATTGATCCGTCATCTAAGAAATTGTGGTCAAATAACGGTGACAGATTAAGCTGTTCACTTATCTTTGACATCCCTGAATATGGTTTTGCCAATTTTATGACATATTCAGGTCGTACTTTACGCTCTAATATGACCATTCATCCAAGATTAGGTATTGGTCAGTCAAGTTTCATGAGATTTATAGCTACAAAGCCAGAATGGCATACAGCAAGCTCTGAAAGACGTTTAGGTAGAATTCAAATTTATCCTGGCTTTAACCCATATGTAGGTCCAACTTTATCCTGGAAGATCCTGTCTGAACTGTCTCATGGTAATCAGATCTTAATGCCATATACAGATACTAAGTTAGCTGCAGGACAGAACATAATTCCTGCTATCAGCCCTTTAGGTTTTAAATCTGCTTATCATAAGTATTTAGCTTGTCAGGAAAATCTAATCAGAGTTAACTTTAATGATGTAAAGATGACTCCTTTAGTCTTTAAAGTAAGATCTCATGAGTTAACAGCAAAATCAAAGCAGGTTTTAAATGAGCAGTTAGAGTATATAAAACTTGATAAATCAATCAATAAGGTAACCATAAGAGCTTATGCTTACGATATGGAAAAGAATGCTGATAACATTTCATTAGCAAAAGATAGAGGTGAAGCTATTAAAAAGGCCTATCTTGATGCGGGAATTAAAGAAGATGACATCACTATAGTCCCTTTTAATGCTTTAACCTTAAATACTAAAGATGACAATCCATTAGCCGATGAATCTGTCACCTCAAGAAACGCTTTAATTACTTTAGACAGAGACAATGCTCTTATTAACAAAGATCTTGAGGTGGATGCGCCAGATGTAGGTGCTGACAGTGGTGCCTACTAGATGAGTAGATTAAACTAGTTAAATTTTTTATCTGCACACTTTATACTTTTAGTTTTAGTTTAGTGTAAGGGTAGAATAAATAATACATCGACCTAAATTAGGTAAAGTAAAAAGGTAGAATATTAACTCTTGGACAGTACACGGTTTCAACGTTACTAAAGATTAAGATAAGATGAAGAAAAAAGCTAAAAGACCCAAAATAAGCCTTGTAAAAAGAGGCAAAACTTATATATCAGAACATAAAACACCTCTAATTGTAAGTGCTTTAGTCCTGATGTTCGTTTTGGGCTTATATCTTATTATTTCAGGTTACATTCAGTACGCTAATGCCAATAAAGAGTCTTATGTAGTCGCAGGCGTAAAATCCATGCAGGAAGGTAACTTCCATAAAGCTCAAACCTATTTTTTGCAGGCAGGTCAAAATGGCGCCTCAGAGGCTTATCCATATTTAGCCTGGATCAGCGCTAAATCAGGTAACTTTTCAAAAGCACTTGATTATGCCCGTGAATGTGCTAAATCTGATGATACTCATGGCGAGTATGAGCTGATGGGCTATTTAGCATTGTTAGGCTATGGCAATGCTCAGGGGGCTGGCTCTGCCATTTACTATTTTAATCAAGCTTTAAAAGATTATTCAGAGGATTACTTAAAGACACATGATCCTTTATTAAAGATGTGTGAGTACGGCATTGAACTTTGCATGAATACTCAAGACTATATCCGTATGGTCAATGAGGCTTCAAATCATGGTTCAAAAGATGCTCTTTTATATAGAGGTGACATAGACTTTTTAGGTGAAGAAAATGATGTCTCACCTGTAAGTGCAGCTAAGTCTTGGGAAAAGGCCAGAAATCTGGGTATTCTTGCAGCTAAAAGCAGATTGGCAGGTCTCTACTGGCATGGCTACGGTGTTAAAAGAGATTATGAAAAGGGGCTTGAGCTTTACAATGATGCTGCTAAACAGGGTGATCCTGTTGCTAACTACTCATTAGGTTTAATTGATTTTAGACGCAGTTCTAATCTGTATGATGAAGGTCTGAGGCACATGAAGAATGCTGCTAAAAAGAATTATGGACCAGCTCTTACAGCTGTAGGAGTACTCGCTTTATCTCAGGATAGAAATAACCAAAAAATTATCAATGCTGTAGCTGACATCTTTAAACAGGCCTATGACTGTGGTGACTCTACAGGAGCTATTCTTTATTCTATGATGTTGATGAATGGTGAAGGTGTAGCAACCGATGAGACTACTGCTTTCTCTATTCTTTATGATTTAAAGAATCGCTCAGTAATCTCTGTAAACTCACTCCTGCGTTACTTTACCTACACAAAGTATGTTGATACCAAAAAACTTTTCAATCAGGCTTTAATGATCTGTAGAGGTATTTATTTAGGAGAAGTTACCTTCAATGAAGGTGCTCCTGAGGCTACTAAATATCTTGAAGCCAAAAATGAGAACACTCTTTCATACTATAAGTCGCAAAAAGATGACAGACAGAGATTTGACTCTTCATTTATACAATCTTTAGGGTCAAACTATGTGGAGACCTTTGATAAGAGTGGGGATATTACTATATCAGGTGAGCCTCTACTGTATCCAGATCTTTACAAAATCTTAGAGATGTATAATCCTACCACCGGAGCTAGAGCTTTTATGCCTCAGATTATCATGAAGATCGACGCTTCCTTGCCAAAACTTCCTAAGTACTATGACAGGTTTAATCTGAATCTTGAGGGGATTGAGAATAAACTTTAGATAAGAGTAATTTAGAGCTGTTTACTGTATAATAAATCTGAATATAGTGTTTACAATAAACAGTTTTATACAGAAAAGAGTTAATTTTTTCTCGCAGTAAAGGCTTCTTTACAATAGCCATGTTGCTTTACACGGTATTCTAAAATTGTTTTTTGTCCAGCTAGACAGTGATTTTCATTGAGATAGTACGCTATGACTTACCGTGCATCTTTTGCATTGAAGTTCGACAGAGAAAAATTAAAAACACTCCGAGGATGATCTTGATGAAAAAGATTGGAAATAACGATTCTTTTGCAAAGTTTTATATTAAAGATCAGATATATATAGATAAAACAGAAACAATATATAATCTCCTCGATAACGAAGAACGAATATTCATCTCACGTCCACGTCGTTTTTGTAAATCTCTTACCTTAGATACTATTGCAACCCTATTTGAAAAAGGTGTTGAGCCATACTTCAAATGTAAGAGCATTTTCGCAATATCAATTAGTTATTTAGCTTTGCTAGCTAGCGACTTGTAATGTACGATCGTTATGAGTATTACTTTTAAAATTTGGTTAACGGCAAACAATTATATTCATGTCGTTGTGAATTCTGATACAAATCATGCCTGATATTAAATTTGATTATAAAAGTTTCTTAAAGACAGTTCCTAATCGTCCTGGCTCTTACAGAATGTATTCAGATGATGAAACAGTTATCTATGTAGGTAAAGCAAAAGATCTTAAAAAGCGTTTGTCATCGTACTTTCTAAAAGAAGTTAACTTTAAAACAAATGCACTAATTCATCATATCCATCATATTGAATTTACAGTTACTTTCTCTGAGGCTGAAGCTCTAATCTTAGAGAACAATCTAATTAAGAAGTATCAACCTCACTACAACATCCTTTTACGTGATGATAAGTCCTACCCATACTTAGTCCTCTCAAAATCAAAGCATCCAAGACTCTTTTATTACCGTGGTGCTAAAAAGATTGATTGTGAGTACTTTGGTCCATATCCTGATGTCAGTGCAGCAAAAGAGAGTTTAAAGCTTTTACAAAAGCTCTTTCCAATAAGACAATGTGCTGATACCGTTTATGCTCACCGCTCAAGACCTTGTCTTATGGCCCAAATTGGTAAGTGTCTGGCGCCATGTGTTCCCATGAGTGAAAGTGCCTATAAGAACTACATGGACCAGGTAAATTACATCAGGATGTTCTTAAAAGGTCAAAATCAGGATGTTCTAAATGATTTGACTAAAAGAATGGAAGAGGCCTCAGAAAAACTTGAATTTGAAGAGGCTGCCAAATTAAGAGATCAACTGTTAGCTCTAAGACGTGTTCAGGAATCTCAGGCAGTATCAGGCGATTTAATGTTTGACATGGATGTAATTGCCCATGAATGTGCTCAAGAGCTTTGCTGCTCTCATGTGCTCTTTATCAGAAAAGGCAGGATCATCGGTACTCGTTCATATTTTTCAAAATTGTCAGAAATTGATGGGGATGATCCTCTTACTGCTTTTGTAACACAGTTTTATCTATCTGAGAGCAGAGCTTCAATGTATCCAAAGGAAATTATCTTAGATGATAAGATTGAAGATCCTGATGTGATTACAGAAGCTGTAAAACAACACTGCTCAAAAGAAATTCATTTTTTAACCTCAGTAAGAGCTGAGAGAGCAAAATACTTAAAATTAGCTAAAGAGAACGCTAAAGCATCACTACAGGCTAAATTAGCTGATAAGACCACAGCTAAAAAGAGAATAGAGTCTTTAGAGCAGGTATTACATTTCTCTAATGTAAATCATATGGAGTGCTATGATATCTCTCATACACAAGGTGAGCTTACTGTAGCATCTTGTGTATCTTTTAATCGTGAAGGTCCTGATAGTGCCAACTACAGACGCTTTAATATTGAAGGTATTACTCCAGGTGATGATTTTGCTGCGATGCATCAGGTTCTTACTCGTCGTTTTAAAGATCCTCGCGAAGGTATCATCCCTGAACTTATCTTTATTGATGGTGGTAAAGGTCAGTTAAAACAGGCTGAAGAGGTAATCTCAGATATCTTTTCAAAGTTTAAGGTAACACCTCCTTTAATTGTTGCTGTAGCCAAAGGCGAGGGTAGAAAAGAAGGTTTAGAAACTTTAATCCGTGGCTATACAAGAGAAGAGTATCACCTGACACTAGATGATCCTGCATTGCAGTTGGTACTGCATATCCGTGATGAATCACACCGCTTTGCAATTACAGGGCACAGAAACAGAAGACAGAAAGCCAGAACCCACAGTGTACTTGAGAATATCCAAGGCATTGGTCCAAAGAGACGTCAGGCTTTATTAAAGCATTTAGGTGGTATCAGAGAAGTTATGAATGCAAGTATTGAAGAGCTAAAGAAGGTTCCAGGAATTTCTGAGGAGATGGCTCAGGATATTTATGAGAACATCCATAGTTTGTAGTGTTCTTTATTTTCGGTTCATTGTTAATATTTATGCTTTAAAAAAGCGTGGAATAAACGACTATAGAATGTTTCATTTAGAACTTTGTTTTATCACTTTATCATGTCTTCTGGCTGTTGCATTCTTTAAAGAGTGTTGAAATTATCTACAAGCTCTTACACAAGCGATTTTATTTAGCATTTTTTTGACTTGTAGCTCATTTGAGCCTATATTCAAAAAAAAGAGAGGTGTTTATGGAAAATGTTGTTGTAAGAGCCAGAATTAACCCTGAGATTAAGGAAAAAGCATCTGAATATCTGGCAAGTATTGGTTTAACTATTTCTGATTTAATCAGAATAACAATAACTAAAACCGCTAATAAACAGGCATTGCCTTTTGATGAGATCCCAAATAAAGAAACTGAACTTGCTTTAAAAGAAAGTGAGCGAGGAGTTGGAGTTCATAAAGCAAAAGATGTTGATGATTTATTCTCCCAACTAGAGAATGATGACGAATGAGAAATATTGAATATTCATCAAAGTTCAAACGCGACTTTAAATTAGCAAAAAAGCATGTAAAAGATCTAAAAAATTACGAGATATTACAGAAAAACTTGTTAATGATGAACAAATTCCTGCTGTTAATTTAGATCATTCCCTTAAAAGTCGCTGGATACCATATAGAGAACTTCATATAGAACCTGACTGGCTTCTAATTTATAGAAAATTTGAAAATACAATAAGATTTGAACGACTTGGCTCTCATACAGATCTTTTGGGATAATCAAATGATTGAGTGAAGTTCTTCCGATAGAAATTCATAATTATCTCTAAAATTTGATTGTTAAATTATTTGTAGACAGTGCTTCGGTACAGAATATATGGAGAGCACGTGGAGACACTCTCAAAATATGATTTTAAAGAGCGTTAAAAATCAAGCAAATTGCTCTTAAAGGACAAATATATTATCAAGCGTTTTCTGTTTTACCCAATGCTATGCTGAGGCTCCATCTTTAGGTTTTAAAACTAAAAGGGCAATCTCATTGAGATTGCCCTTAGAGTTTTCATTTTCGATTAAACCTTCATTCTGTTCAAGCTCTCAACTAAGTCCTGTAACAGAGACATTGAACGGTTAACTTCTTCCTTTGCATCTGAACAATCTTTTGACAGAGACTGTGAAGAATGGGTAATATCCTGCATATTGCCTGAAATCTCTGAGGTTGCTGTAGTCTGCTGTTCAGCAGCTGTAGCAATCTGTGTGATCTGTGCGTTCACAGAGCTTACCTGCTCGGTAATATTGTTTAACAACTCTTCGATAGTGCTGGTCTCAACAGCTAAGTTATCCATGTTCTTAACTGATGACTGCATTGATTCATTTGCTGTATTAGCATTTGACTGAATCTGGGTAACCATCTTGGTAATTTCCTGAGTTGAGGTAGAAGTTCTTGATGCAAGGGCACGAACTTCATCAGCAACCACAGCGAATCCTTTACCATACTCACCAGCTCGAGCAGCCTCAATAGCAGCGTTTAATGCAAGTAAGTTGGTCTGAGATGCGATGTCATCGATAGTCTGAACAATAGTACCAATTTTTTGAGCCTGATCTACTAAAGACTGAACGTACTCAGCATCCTGTTTTGATTTAACAACCTGGTTCTGAATTCCTTCAATTGTTAACTGAACCTTATGAACACCCTGCTGAGTGGTGTCGTTTGACTGGTTAGAATTTGCAGCAGCAGATTCACAGTTCTTGGCAATATCAGATGTGGTTGATACCATCTCGTCAGCAGCAGCTGCAACTGTGATAGAGCGGTTTTGTGACTCTTGAGCTTTGTTATTCATATCAGATGTAACTTCATCAATTCTATTGAATGCATTCTCTAGGTTGTCAGTAACAGATTTAATAACTTTAACGTTGTTCTGCCAGTCTAAACGCATCTTTTCTAATGAGTCTAGTAACTGACCAAATTCGTCAGAACGGCCTCTGTTCTCAACAGTCTGTGTTAAGTCACCACGTGACATCACGGCAGCGTGTGACACTGCATAGTGTAGAACACCGATGAAAGCTTTAGGCAACTTGTAAGCAATTACAGCTGAGAAAATTACAGCAATTAAAGTGATTACAAGAATAATGATGATAGGGGTTACATCAGTCATTGAGGTGACGTTGTTGTCAACTCTATCTAGGTATAAACCAACCAAGCGGTTAATTTCAGCGATAGAGTCATTTAAAACAGGGAACAATTCGTTATTATAAGTGTTTCTTACGTCAACAGAATAACCTCTGTCAACCATGTGTTCCATCTTGTTTTTGTAAATGTCGATAGCTGAGTTGATGAAGCCTTTCAGTTTCTCAAAATCAGCTGCATCAGTAGGATCTAATAACTTAATATCAGTCATTGATGCACGTAACATCTCGATGTCAGCATCAGCTTTTGCTGCACTCTCTTTATTGTATGTAGCAACATTATTTGTAAACATGGTCATATCATCACGGAATGTATTAACATTTCTTGAGATCTGAACAATCTTACTGTAATGCTGTTCAATAACTTCTTTTGCAAAGTTAGCTACAGAACGAGAATTGGTGATACTTGTAATTGAAACAATAGCAATTACAAGTGAAAGAAAAATCACAGCTGCAAATGCAGTTGCAAGTTTAGCTTTAACGCCTAAAGAATGTAATATATTCATAGCTGTCACTTATTTTGAAACTTCTACTTACAATAACTTTGTATCAGCAAAATAAAGAAAAACTTTAATATTTTTTGAAACTAATTTTGTAGATAAACATATTTTGCTGTTCCAATATTATTAATATTATCAGATAAGCTCAATGTTTTGCTACAACATAGCTTGGATTAAAATTCTTCCTTATCTAACTAAAAGATTACTATCTGATTATAGCTAAGAAAATGTTAAATGTTACACTTACATATTGAACTTAATAATATTTTTTTTAGATTTTGTTAAATCTTGTATAAAAATCACAATTTCATTTGCAAGATAATTGATGTCTGTTAAGTATATTGAATGGTATCGATAAATTGTTTTACTATGGCGACCACACGATTGAACTACATCACAAAGTTGTAAAGTAGTTCAGATAAAAATTAATGTAAATCTCTACTTTCCACGGTTAAAATTTAATGATAGACCGCATTCTACTGCGGTTGTGCTCTTTAACAACCGATTAAATACAATGAGAGAAAAATTTGAGAAAAAATGTAGCAAAATCAATAGATTAACTTGATTTAGCGTCGTTTTTTTTTGTTATAATTCAAGGTGTTAACAAAAGCGAATCATAAACAGAAAAACGCCATGCATATTGTATCAGCTAAAGGTTGAGAATTACTACAGTTTAACCCAGGAAAATTTGCTAAGGAGGCTTTAAACTTAACTGGAACGCATACAGATGCAGACTTCCTAAGTCAGGCTCTATTTCTTCCAAATAAAAGTCTCAGACCATTAGTGCCGGAGAGATGTTGTCTGGAGTTATCAACTCCTGTCTTCTGGGAAACAATTTCTCTCAGTCCTGTTCATCCTTTGCTTCTACTCTCCTTCCAGCTAAAAAGAGTGCCATGTATGAATTTATGAGTTCTCCAAAGGCAAACTGGAACAGGATGCCTTCTTGATTCATTTAGTAGTATTTAGATATCTTGCGTTATCTATTACCATTTACCAGGTGTTGAAGGTAATGAATTTCACTTGACCTACGTCTGTTTGATAAGCTTAATTTTAGGTTTTGGAATAACTATAATTGCAACAGAAATACAGATGAGACTTTACGCTAAATTCTTTGCTCCTAAAAAAGCAAGTTAGCGACAAGACAATGTAGAAAAAAGGCTAGAAAATAGTTCTAGCCTTACTAAATTGATTTTATAGCTTAGAAATTCCATTCTCAGCTTTTACAATGTCAGAATTTAATCTCTCATTTAGTTTTTCAAGATTCTCTTTCTCACGGCTTCTGTCATTCTCATGATGATAAAGGTGGAACACTCCTGTGGCATAGCGTCCAGATTTAATTAAAATACCTGCATGAATAAGTCTTATTGCAAGATCAGAATCCTCATAGCCCCAGCCTTTAAAGTCGCTGTCACAACCGTCTACCTTAAAGTAGTCGTCTTTAAACAGAGCAAAGTTGCAACCTCGAGCTTTCTTCCACTTTTGTTTTAAGTTTCTTAAATGCTGAAAGTAAGGGAAAACAATTAAAGGATGCAATCTGTTAATACCATGTTTTAGGTAAACAGATACCCACTTAAAGAAGGTGTAAGCATAGATTGGGTCCTGTTTAGCTAGTACAAATTTGGTGAACTCTTCTTTTAAAAGAATTCTGTTACCGGCTACTAAAAAGTTCTTTTGAGCAAGTCTTCTGTGACAGGCAATAAATGAAGGTCTAGGTACACAGTCACCATCTAAAAAGATAAGGTAGTCGCCTTTAGCTTTTGTAGCAGCCAAATTTCTAATTCTTGCAAGACGGAACCCTTCATCTTTTTGGTAGACATGAGTGATTGGATAACTGCAGTCAATCATCTTTTGCAGAACAACTTTTCTGGTGTCATCCTTTGAGCCATCATCAGCTACGATTACTTCAAATTCTCGGTCAGACTGCATATCAAATGCACTTAAGATTAGTTTTAAGGCATCAGGTCTGTTATATGTAGAGATAATGACTGAAATTAACATCAGATCCTTCCTTTATATTTGTTTAAGCTGTTTAGTTTTAAGTATTTTTCTAGTGTATAGAAGTAATGTGTTAAACAAAACTCAAAACCTAATTTACCATCTAGGAAACCACCGTGAATGATGTACATCTTAAAGAAGGCCCACAGCGGTTTTATTAGAATATCATTTACAAAATGGCATTTCTTGCCTTTTTCATAATATTTATGAGCAAGTAGGGTGGTATAGCGATTCATCTTTTCAAGATGTGCTTCCCATGACTTATATGGAAAATGAATAAGTCTGCCTTTTAAAAGCTTCTTATCATAAGGTGAGTGCAGTCTTTCATGTACTACACCTTCGTAAAAAGAACCTTCTTTTTTAAATAATCTTTCAACCCTGTCAGGTCTCATGACACCATGAAGTACTTTTCTTTCAATAAAGTGATTCTCACGGGATACCTGATAGGTACAGTCACGGTTGCTCTCAACGCAGATCTTAATTTCATGGGCAAGCTCATCTGTAATTCTCTCATCAGAGTCGAGCATAAAGATCCACTCATATGTTGCATTAGAGATTGCAAAATTACGCTGAGCACCATAGTCATTGTTTAAATCTCTTTGCAGTACTTTTGCCCCAAAAGATTTTGCGATATCTACTGTTCTATCTGTAGAGTTACTGTCTACAACAATGATTTCGTCTGCAAAACTGGCACTTTTAAGACAGTCTGGAAGATTATCTTCTTCATTATGAGCTAATACGATGATGGTAAGAGGAGTCTTTGGCATGAGAAATAGATTTTTTTAGTATTAGATAAAGGTGTTTTGTGGTTCTTTGCTTAAAACAAGCCTAATTGTGATTAGGCTTATTTAATACGTCATTATATTTAGATGAAGATAAGAAAATCTTTAATGTCATCTTATGTTTCATCTTTTATCTATAAAAAAACAAAAAGGGCAACCTTTGAACTGCCGTTTTTATTAGTGTGACATTACGTATTTTACAAACTTTAACTTAGTTGCATCATCAGCACTGTTGTACATCTTAACTAAGTTGTTGTAGGTAGCAACATCAGCCTTACCTGAAGTACCGGTGCTTGAGGTTGTCATAGCTGATGAATCAACGCCCATAGGCTCTAGGGTTAGACCCTGAACCTGCTGATCTGCTGTTGCACTAGACTCTGAGCTGGCTCTTACAGTAGGAGCACCATACTCAGTCATGGTAAGCCCCTTATTAGCATTTGATACGTAAGCAGGAGCATATAATCTGCCTAAGCTGTCTAATTCCTGACGGTAGTCACGCATTAAAGAGAAGCCTTTATCTGAGGTTAAGACAAAGTATGAAGCTTCAGAACTTGGAAGTACACGACCTGTGGTATCTGATAGGGTGATCTTCTGCTGATGAGCATAACGCTTGGCCTGATCTTCATTAGCAGGCTTTGCATACTGGAATGTTACGACCTGATCAGCTTTTAGATTGTTGATATCGATAACTAAAGGATCGATAGACTGGACAATACGTGAATCAGAACCGTTCTTAAAATTGTCTTTAAAGGTTAAAACAACCTGATGCTTACCAGGAGTTAAGGTTACTGTACGGCTAAAACGGCTGTAGCTGTCAGGATCACTTTCACCATCAACCAATTCAACGTTGTAGTGAACAGGTACCTTAAAACCGGTATCAGCCATTGCATTTATGCTAAATAAAAGACCTGCAGCCAATACAGAAAACTTTAAATTCTTTGATAACATACTTTTTTCCTAAAAAAAATAAATCTTTTGAAATCTTAGCACCAATAGAGCTTTACATTAACACTTAATTATTACCTCTTCGTTAAATTCTATTACGAAAACGGTAATGTTGAGAGATAACTTTAGTTTGGACTTTTGTTTATCCTACAAAGTTCAATCTTATTTTATTAAAGCAAAATTCTCTTTAACGGTAACCTCTAAAACAACTGACTGCTTTAACTTAATATGAGTACATTGCACCAATTAAAGCACGGTTCTTATCTAAAGACAGATCTTCAATTAAGCTCTTTGAGAAGAATCTGTCAGGCTTACTTGAAGCATCAATAGTACCTTCGGCAAAAACTTTAAAGGTAGGGCATACCTGATAATATGCACCTAACTCAACATCAGCAATGATGTTTGCTCCGTTAAAGCGTTTTATACCGTAACCTGCGCTAAAGCCTAAACCGTTATCAAAGGTGTAATTTACAACTGTATCAACGCTGTATAGCTTATGGGTAAAGTTATCATATTTTGATACAGTAAAGTTAGCACCTGCATATAAGCCTTCACCAAAGGTACCATATGAGATTGATACACCTTTATCAATCTTCCATGAAGGTTTAAATAAGTTTGCACTAAAAGTATCGTTCAGTGACTTATAGTGCATCTTATTTACAATTGGAGCAAAGGCAGCTACTGATTCTTGATTTTGATTGTACTGAAAATCATAGTAACTCATACCGTAGCTTACAGAGATCCCTGACTTTAATCTTGTAGCGACAGAAAAAGCAGCTCCATTGTGGATGTTGACCTTAGTATCGTTGATGTCATCTGATGCTGTTTGGAAGGACAAGCGTAAATCCCAGCCCATTGATGAAAGACTGTACATGATAAGTGATGGCATCTGATCACCATAAGCAAAGTGATCATTTACTCTGGGATCAAGCTCTGTAAAGACGTCGGTAACACCAGCTACTGCGTAGTAGGCATTATCACCTCGACCTAGGGTTAAGGTTCCTATCTCCTGAGCATCAACACCTACATATTGAGATCTTGCTTTAAAGGTATCAACACCGTTGTTACCTGTAGGCATTAACCATTCTGAATAAGCCAGAGCATATAAACCATCGGTAATTTTACTTCTGCCTGCAATACCTGCATGGACTGAGGTTAGTAAGGTATTGTCAATGTTCTTTTTATCTGTAGAACTTTTAATGGTACGGGCTGCTTTATCGGTCATTGCCATCGCACTTACAGAGCCAAAGACATCTAATGAAGTACCATCTTTACTGTAGACAGTCGATGCATTAGAACTAAATGGAACAATGCTGATTGCAATTATTGATAAAATAAACTTATTATTCATGTAATTACTCATGGTAATACCAGGTTTAATAAAATACTTTGCTGTTTCGATGTGTTTTAAGAACATTATCTTAAAGCACACAAAATGAAACTATCTAAAACTTATGCGTTAGCCTCGATACTTTTCTTGAAAAGTACTACATGGCAAACCACGTTCACTTATAGATTAAGTTAATGAAATTCAACTTACTTCGTTCTTCTTTGTTATTTCTATTTTAGCAAAAAATGAGTTTTTTTAGCTCATTTACGTCTTTGACACAATATGTAGCATTCCATAAATTAACATCGACGCATTCATTAGTACCATATCCCCACAATACAGCTGCACTGTCACAGAAAGCAGCATTGGCAGCTTTAACGTCATTAAAATGATCGCCTACATATAAGGCATCCTTTGGAGATATTTTTAATAGTTCTAAAGCTTTTAGAATAGGTTCAGGATGAGGTTTTGAGTGGATTAAAGAATCGCAGCCTAAAACTAAAGAAAAGTCTTTTGAAAACGAAAATTTTGATAAAACCTTAGTTGCCATATCATAGTATTTGTTGGTGATAACCGCTGTTTTTATCTTGTTTTTTGATAAATCTTCAATAAGTTTTGGAATACCATCAAAAGCTTTAGTGCAGTCGCAGATATGCTCTTTATAGAAGGAAGCAAACTCATCTCTCATATAAGTTTCGATGCCTGATGATTCATGTTTTTCTTTAGGAATACCTAGCTTTAACATTTCACGCATTCCGGCTGTAACTTTTGTTCTTAAAAGCTTTTCATCTAATGCTTTGTAACCATATTTTTTTAATGTATGGTTACAGGCATTCATGATATCCAGTGCTGTATCTAACAGTGTCCCATCAAGATCAAATAAAACGGCTTTATACTTCATATGAAAAATCTGTACTGCTTATATTTATGTGTAAATAAATTGCTCTTTCCAAAATCAATGTAAATATGCTTGAAATCAGGCCTTTTCAAGCTTGTATTTACTTGTTTACACCATGATTGTACTTGAACGCAAGTTACTAACACTTGTGAAATTAGTTAAAAATTTAAAGACTAATTCCTGTCAAAATTTGTTAAAATTACACATTGAATTATAAATGAAATGTTATTTCAAGGCTTAAAATGACAAACAATAATACCACTGATTGCAATGCTCTTTCAGGTGAGACTGCCTCATGTGATAAGGGTACTTCAACTCAATGTACAATTCACTCACCTGAGGATATTCTAAACTACGACAAGCGCATCGACTATTTAAAAAGATCAATTGCATCTGTAAAAGACTTTCCTAAAGAGGGGATCTTATTTAGAGATGTAACCACTCTTTTAGAGGATCCAAAGGCTTTTAAAGATTCAATTGACCTTTTACATGAAATTTATAAGGACAGTAAGTTAGATTATATCGTTGCAGCTGATGCCAGAGGCTTTTTATTCGGCTCTGCCTTAGCTTACCTTTTAGATATAGGCTTAGTTTTAGTTAGAAAAAAGGGTAAATTACCTCGTGAGTGTTATTCAGAGGAATACTCTCTAGAGTATGGCACAAGCACTCTTGAGATCTCCAAAGATGCTCTGCATAAAGGTGACAGAGTTTTACTTCTAGATGATCTGTTAGCAACTGGCGGTACTGCCGGTGCCATGATAAAATTAGCAAGAAAGAGCGGAGCAGAGGTTGTTTCATTTGGCTTTATCATCGAGTTATTCGATTTAGGTGGAGCTAAGCTTTTAGAAGACACCTATGGTGTAAATGTACAATCTTTAGTGAAATTCCCTGGACATTAAGAAATAAAATATGGCAATAGAATTACAGGGTCAGTATCAGGCTTTAGCCAGAAAGTACAGACCTCAGACTTTTGAAGACGTAGTAGGACAGGAGCATGTTATCAATGCTCTGATGAATTCCATTGAACAGCAGAGAATTCATCATGCTTATCTTCTGACTGGTACAAGAGGTATCGGTAAGACTACTATTGCCAGAATTATTGCCAAATGCCTCGAATGTGAGAACGGCATTACTGCTCACCCTCATGTAAACGGTGAGCCTTTATGTGATACCTGCAAAGCTATTGCAGATGGCAACTTTCCTGATGTAATTGAAATCGATGGAGCTTCACAGACCAAGGTTGATGACACCAGACAGCTTCTAGAGTCAACTCAATATCCTCCTTTAAAAGGCAGATTTAAAGTCTATATCATCGATGAGGTTCATATGTTATCTCAGAGCAGTTTTAATGCTCTGTTAAAGACCTTAGAAGAACCACCTGCATACGTTAAGTTTATTCTTGCTACAACTGATCCCCAAAAGATCCCAGTTACTGTATTATCAAGATGTTTACAGTTCCAGTTAAAAGCTCTAACCGTAAATCAGATAAGTGCGCAGATTGCTAAAATTGCCACCAAAGAGAATATCTCTTTTGAAAATGATGCTGTAAATTTATTAGCTCGTGCAGCTCGTGGCAGTATGCGTGATGCTTTATCCTTATGTGATCAGGCAGTAGCTTTAGGTAATGGTTCTATTACCAATGATAATGTTCAGGCAATGTTAGGTACAGCAGGTGATGGCTTTGTTTGTTCTGTTTTAGATTTATTAAAGAATCCATCAGCTACAGTACAAGATACTGCAACAGTTGCAGTGCAACCACAAAAGACTTTATCAGATGTTTTAAATGAGATTAGAACTATAAGTCCTAATTACAGAACTCTTTTAAATGATTTAGTTTTGTGTTTTCATGATTTAGCTCTGTTCCAGATGATTGGATATCCGCAGAACATCAATATTTTTTCTATTCCCCAAAGTACTCTTACTACATATGGGCCATTGTTTAGCTCACAGGCTCTGCAGCTTTACTATCAGATAGCCTTGCAGGGTATTGAAGAGTACAAAGTTTCATCAGACGGTGCCACAGCCTTTGAGATGACCATCTTAAGAATGCTGGCCTTCACACCCGAAAAAAAAAAGATTGGATAGGTGAAGATAATTCTGTCGAGGTCATCTATCTTAATCCTGTAATAAATTCGGCAGTAGACGGCATTGTTGCAGATAAAATACTAGCAGAGAATAATCATTCTTTAAATACAATCTTCACTAATGAAACAACTGGAGCTGTAAGTAGCTGTGTTGCTGCTAATCTTAAAGCTGATGGTTCGGTAAACTCTGAACTTGTAGATAAGGTAGCATCTGAGAACATTACCTTAAATCCTGATATTACCAGTGCTCTTGTAGCTGAAGCTAATGCTATTACTAATAGCAGGACCATCTTAAATAAGGCGGGTGAAGAAATAGCTTTAATAACAGAAACTGACAAAACAAAACTAAATTCAGACATAAACGTTGCAACTGAAACTGCGCCAGACGCTCAGGATTTACCATCAGATACAGTTACAGATCATGACGTGGTTGTACATACTGCAGATACTAATAATAATGATGTAACAGCGCCTCTGTCTGTTAATACTGATGGCACAACAATTCAAAGTAATAGTGTTGAGGCTAATTCAGCTTTTGCACAGAAGAGCACTTTAGATAACATATCAATTAGTTCAGCTAAAGCTTCACCAGCTGTTGAAGCTACTGATACAGTCACCGTTTCTAATGATGAAATACCATCAGTTACAGATCCAAATGAGATAAATGAATTCCCAGTGCCTGATATCAATCCACAAAGCCAGGTATTTTCAGTAAATCCGCAAAACAGTGCACCTGACTTTGGTTCTACTTATGGTTCAAAGTCAGAAGATCTCAATGTTTTAATTCATGGCTTAGAGACTTTAAATAATCAGGTTGTAACTAACAACAATCCTCATTTAGGTCAATACAAGAAGGTCTTAACTAATATCATTACTCCAAAGAGCACAGACAGCTCAATTGTCCCTGAGAATGAAGAGTTACAGACTAACTCCTCATTTACAAAGTTATCCTCATTACGAAACAATCAGGAACTTCAGGACAAATTCAGTCTTATCAGTGATGTCAGCAGATATATCAATCATATCTATGGGGTACTAAAAGGTTATCAAACTGAAGCTGAATCCTTAAAAGAAGGTAAATCAAAGTCTTCTCATATTGAAGGTATGTCATCAATCATTTCTGATATGACATATGGCAAAAATTCTAATGACTCAGTTAATAGTGCCGCAAATGATGAAACACCTTCAATTACCGATTCTATCAGTAAGTTACCATCATTCAATGAAAATGGAGAGATTGTAACATCAAGCTCAATTGCTCCTGACACCAACAATACCAGTGAGGTTAAGACTGAGCCTTCTGTTCAATCTGTAAATGACAGTTCTTTTGAAAACACTGAAGTTAAGAGCAATGTAAACAATGCTGAGACTGCACCAGCAAATGATGAACCTGTTTATATAGGTGCTACTGGTAATTTAAATCCTGAAGCAATAAAAGCTACTAATGCAGATAATACAAATGTAGCTATTGAAAATTCTGTTTCTGACTCTTCTTTGGTTCATGTACCTTCTAACTCAAATAAAGTTACAGCTGATGACTTTACTAAAGTTGTTCAGGAGTTATCTTCTGATAACTCAAAAGATAAGAAAAATGAGGTTAAAACTGATAATAATGAGATTTTAACTCCTCAGGTCGTAGAGCTTACTCCTGATGAGCTTTTAAGAAAAGCTCAGGAAGAAGCTTTAGCTCAATTGCAAAGCAATCAGAGCTTAAACCAGAAGTTGAAAGAAGAAGCTGCAGCATTAAATAAGAATGTTGATGCTTCAAATTTGCCCAAAGACGATAACAAGTCTTTTATAGAAGATGATAAGGCAAATTTAAATGCAGAGTTGCCCGATGCTGTAAGTGAAGGTTCTGTATCAGCTCCGATTGAAACTACTCCTGCAGCATCTAATCTTAATGCATCTACTGATAATGTTGCCACAAATGCAACTCGTACGACAGCAACAAATGGTATTGCAGAGAGTACTGATAAAGAGCTTGTAATAAAGGTAAATGACACTTTAGTCTCTACTGATACAGTAAAAGTTAATTCCATTGCACAAAGCTCTGTAATAGGATCTGCTAAGGTAACTAATAACAATACAAAGCTCACCAATACAGATGACATGAGATCTGATACTGATTTATCTAAAGTACAGGAATTCATGTCATTAACAAAAGCTTTAGCTCTTGAACTTCAAAAGGGCAGTTATACTGACTCTGTACCTGTAATTAAAGCTCACACTTACTCTCAGTCTTTAAATCAGGCTATTACAGAGACTTTAAATGGTCAATTAGGCTCTAATCACAATGCAGTTGAGGGTAATTCTAGTGGAGTATTTTCAAATGAGTTCTCATCTATAAATGAAAATAAGGCAATTGAGACCGCTTCAACCCAGCTTCAAGTCTTAGTCCAGCATCAATCTGTGCTACAGGACAAGACTTCAACAGCACAGAATACTCAAATTTCAGAAAATAATAGAGTCTCATCTTCATCTGAGGTGCCTTCAGAGTATTTTTATGAAATTCCTGTTGATGCTTACGAGTCAGATATTGATCCTGTAGATAATTCAATTGTCGATGAAAGTTATGATAATGATGAGTTCTCTGAAGGAGCAAGAGTAAAGGGTAGTGATCTTAAATTTGATTACATTGGTGCTAATGAGAACAGTACTAATGCAGATGGAAATCCAGCAAAATTCCGTGAATCTACTTTAAAACTCATAGAAGAAGATCAGCAGTTTGAGAACAAGCGCTTAGGCAGAAGACTTGAGTCTTGTGATTTTTATGACAGAGTTTATAAAAATGATGCCTGGTATCAGGATATTGTTAAAGCAGGCTACAACGATGGTCCTGTTTATTCTGCTTTATGCTACACCAATAGAGTTGTAAGCCCTGATGATCCTTATTCCTGGGTTTTGCAGATCTCATCTGACTTCCAGCTTTTGTTCATCTCACCAGAGTTCCATCATAACTTAAGAACTAAGTTCTCCATTGAACAGGAGCATCCTGTAGAACTAAAAATTGAAAAGGTGCAGGGAATACCTCGTGGCTGTCCTGAAGATCTAGCAAGACACTTCTATGTAAAAGAAATTGAAGATACACGACAAAAGATGTCTAAAGATAAGAATGTAAGTCTTCTTTTAGAGCATTTAGGGGAAGATATTAGAACCTTGAATTTGAGCTTATACAAGCAAGAAGATAGTAAGGCTCTAACCAAGAAGTAAGTTAATCTTTAAAAGCTTGTGCCTTTGTGTTTTGATGTAATCTTATAAAACAAAAATCCCGTAATCGCATTTTATTACGGGATTTTTTAATTCATTTTAGCTTAATCCCAGCCGCTGCCACTATCCTGATCATCCTCATTTTTACCAGAATTTAGTTTCATAGAGTTCCAAATTCTGTTGGTGATCTTAGTCATCTTAGATGAGGTTGGCTTTACAAAGTACATTGTCTTTATCTTGTCTTCAGGGATATTAAATGAAGGATTATCTTTTAAATCCTGGTCAATATTTTCAATAGCAGCATTAACAGGTAGCATGTAACGGATCTCGTTGGCTACATTAGTTGCAACTTTTGGATCCTGCAGATAATTAAACCACTTTAGAGCATTGTCATAGTGATCTGCGTTAGCAGCAATAGTCCAGCAGTCAAACCAGAATATAGAACCTTCCTTTGGGATAGTGTACTCAATGTTGATCTTTTCGGCCTTTGCTCTTTGAGCTGCCTGCAGAACATCACCTGAGTAACCCACAGCTACACAAACTTCACCTGAAGCTAAATCGTTAATATAACGTGATGAGTGGAAATATGATACATTTGAAGCAAATTTAGTTAAGATATCCAAAGCTTCATTATAATCAGATGCTTTCTCTGCGCTTGGATCTTTACCTAAATAATGCATTACAACAGAGGTTATCTCAATAGGTGAATCTAAAACAGCTATACCGCACTGCTTTAACTTCTTAGCATTCTCTGGTTTAAAGAGAATGTCCCATGAATCAAACTTAAAGTCTTTACCAAAGATCTCTTCAATTTTATCTTTGTTATAACCAATTCCAACAGAGATCTCTGTATATGGGTAAGCATAGCTGTTGTCAGGATCAATTGACTCAAGAGCTTTCATTCTTACAGGATCTAAGTTCTTCCAATTAGGGATCTTAGATTTGTCAATCTTTTGTAGAGCACCAGCTTTGGCAAGTCTTGGAACATAGTAGCTTGTCATCATCACAGCATCAAAACCTGATTTTCCTGATAATAGACGTGCCTCTACTAACTCATTACTGTCAAAAACAGCATAATTAGCTTTAAGACCTGAAGCCTTTTCAAAATCAGCAACAGTGTTTTCGCCGATGTAATCGCTCCAGTTCCAGATATTGATATCAGATTTAGCCTGAGCAATTGTTGCAAAGCTAGCGATGCCTAATGCAACAATAGTTTTTGACAGATTCTTCATAAGCAATTCCTAAAATTTGAAGAACAAATAAATATAAAAAGTTTTTTCATTTTTGTGAATTATAAATATTTCTTCATGAGATACAACAAAAAAAATTGTCTATTTTGAAAATTACTTTTTGTTAAAATGAAGCTCTAAAAATAACTTCTTATTTTTTAAATGGTTAGGCTTTATAGAATTGAAATGTATTTAAGAAAGGTAAGTTGGACAATGAGCACATTTTATGATTCTATAATTGTATATTAGAGCTAAAAAGTGACATTTGATAGACAGTCATATATAAGAACATCAGAGCGGTTTTGATCTGATGCTAATTTCGTTATTTCAACTTTTTTACAGTTACAAGACAATCCTTTTTACAAAATACTAAGCCATAAGCGTAGATCTCAGTAATCTTTGACGTTTTTACAAATGGTAAAGCATAGTTTTTCTCTTCAATCTGAGATAAAGCATTAGAAGCTAGCTCATCCATATCCGCTTCATTAGAGGTAGCTTTAATCTCGATGATTACAGCTTTGGTATTACGTTCTACTTTGAAGGTAATATCAGGATATCCGCTACCAGACTCATAATTAGAGTGGTAGTCAGAGATGATATTTTCACAACAGGTAAAAATACCATTGATAAAGCCATGGTAGTAATTCTCGAGAGGAGCTTTAGTTGCTGTATCTCTGATTGAGACATATTTTTGTAACATATCAAAGAAGATGTCATAAGTTTCTTTTTGATTGCCACAAGACAAAGCATCTACTAACTTATTATGTAGATTTAGTTTTACAAATTCAGAACTAAATCGTGTTTTTATGTTGTGTTCAAAACACTCAAGTATCTCTAGGTTAGGAATTCTTGCAAAGATTTCTTTATTGGTTTTACTGTCTTTAGATAACTCTGCTTCATCTGTCTGTTCCCAATCTACAGTCAGATAACCAGTATGTAGAAGTAGTGACCAGAAATCATCAGATTCATGCTGTGACAAACAGTCATAGTTCATGGATTCGTTTAACTTAAAACCTATAGACTTACCATCAACTAAATCCTGCATTTTTTGGTTGTCATTATCAGTTAAATAACCAAGGTAACCTGATAAGGATTTATCAGAGGTAGTGCCTTCCCAATAGTTTTCTAATCTGTTTAACTTTAAGGTTCCCTTAAGGTTCTTTTTGTAATAATCACTAATGAAACTTACTATATCCCATGGGCAGAACATCTCTTTGTCATAGAACTTGTATCCGTCATAGTGCTCTTTAACCTTTTGAGCAAAGTTGTCCATTTTATAGTCTTTTAAGAACTTATAGGTTTCTTCTTTGGTAAAACCTATGATTCCTGTATAGTCTTCGTTTTCAGAAAGGACTGTATTTACCTTAAGGTTATTAACACCTGTAAAAAGACTGTTCTTAGCTACCTTTAAACATCCTGTGATAATGATCTTGGTGAGTGTCTTTTGATCTTTTAAAATACCTAAAAAGACTTTCATGAGGGTTACCATGTTATAGTGGTAGGTAGCCTTGTAAGGCTTATCACCATCATTTAGCTTTGCATTCTGTATGTCATGATATGAAGCATTAGCTAAAGGTACATCATACTCATCAATAAGGAGTACTGGGTACTTGCCGTACTCTTTATAAAGAGCTGTAGCTATGGTACTTAATGAACCTGTCAGGTAATCTGAATTTTCAAATTCTCTTAAAAACTCTACCTTAAGAATTTTGCTTAATTTGTCTTTATCTTCTTCATCTAATTTTGTACTGCTTAAAAGATATCTATAGTTTTCAGCGATTTTGCTTACTTCCGCTGCAAAATTTTTATAAGCAATATCAAAGGTAACACCATCAACATTTTTTAGAGAAATGCTGATAACAGGATACTGTCCCATGAACTTAGAACAGAACTCTTTATCTTCTAATATCTTGGTGCCTTGAAAGTATTTAAGCTGTAATGAGGTATCAAAAGGCTTTTCAGAATTTATCTTTAAGAAAGACTCAAACATGGTCATGAGCAAAGTCTTACCAAAACGTCTTGGTCTTGTAAACAACAGAACTTTTGTAGAACTTGTAAAAACAGTCTTTAAGTACTCTGTCTTATCTACAAAGTAACAATTACCGTCTTTTAGTTCTTCATAACAGCCAGGATTATCTGGTAGTAGTAAAAATTCTTTATTGCTCATTAATCAATCTCTATTTCAATAAGTAACTTCTACTTTAAATTATAAAGTATTTACCTTCATATATACTGTTTTTACTGACTATATGGTGACAAGGAACAAGTCAATTGCTTTTTGAACTATTTTTGTCGCCATAATATTTCTCAAAATTCTTTGCTAACTCCTTTATTATAAAGGAATTACATCATTTCTTATAAGGTTATTTTGGGTAAAAAATAATTAGTGGAACATAATCCACATTTATTTTAAGTTCAGCTAAAGAGAAAGTCCTACCCTATAGAGCGTTCCTTCAATTAAAGTCATACAGTATCAAAGCTCAGGTTGACCTGATTTCGTTTAAATTTTCTATGATCATGAGTCAGTCTTTGCAGCTACTTCAATATATTTGATCAAATAGTGTATCTTGAACTCCAGTGCCAAATTCTATTAGAAGCATGATACTTAGTACTGCTATTATTGGTAATGCATCTTGGAGAAATCTAGGGTATTGGTGCTTTGAATAATGCCGATTTTATTAACGGTACAAACATTGTATTAAACTTGGACTTAACCAGCTTTTGAGTAGTTGAATAATCACTTTTATTTATATACCTTTTATTGCACAAGTTTGAGAATTATCGTGTCTGATAGACTGCATCAAATTGATAAACGTTGAGTAAATCACATGCTAAAATGTAAGATAAAGTTCGTTGCCTATTTCATTTGTTGTCTATTCAAAAATTCTCTACAATACACATAAGGAGTCAACAATGGGCAGAATAATTACAATTAGCAATCCTAAAGGTGGCACAGCAAAAACTTCAACAGCTGTGAATTTGTCTTGCGCATTAAGAACTGTTAATAAAAAAGTTCTTTTAATCGATTTTGATCCGCAGAGAAGTTCTAGTGTAGCCTTAGGCTATGAGTACACTGATGTTGAACACAATATAGCAACGGCCGTACTAGATGGTGTAAGTGCTGATAAATGTATAACACCTTACCCAAAAGGCGGTTTTGATGTGATCCTGTCATCTGAAGATTTAGTGGCACTGCCTACGGTCTTACGTGAGGATACAGAACCTGGTTCAAGATTAAAAAAAGTCATTGCAAATATAAAAGATAAATATGATTTTCTAATCATAGACACTCCGGCTAGCATGAACCTAATCACTATCAATGCTCTGTGTGCCGCTGATTATCTTGTGCTTCCTGTATGTTGTGACATGTTTGCTATCGACTCCATGAAGACACTGCTTGACAATCTTTTAGAACTAAAAGAAAAGCATTTATCAAAATGTAATCTTTTAGGTATCCTAAGAACAATCTATGATCCAATGCAACCATTAGCCTCAAGAATTAGTCACGAGCTTGCGGAATCTTTTAAAGATCTTTTGTTTGCAACAAAGATAAGCTATAACCCCAAAATTTCAGAGTCCTCAAGTGCAGCCTGTCCAGTTCTTGTGTATGACAGAACCTCTTTAGGTTCTAGAGAGTATCTGTCTTTTGCCGGAGAGATCTTAAAAAAGTTGCGTCAGTTGCAATAGACAGACGGCAAAATCTTGTCAAAAGAATTTGTTGCATTTTTCTAATTCACTGATCTTTAAGAAGAATGTATTTATGGCATATATCTTGCTTTCAGAAAATTATAATTTCTGGAGAGAAGAATTATGTCAATCACGATACAAACAAATCTTGCCTCAATCACGTCGCAGGCTGATTTAAGAAAATCTAATCTGACATCTGCTGATGCAACCAAAAGATTGTCTTCTGGTTCAAAAATCAATAGTGCTAAAGATGATCCTGCAAATTTGCAGATCTCACATAAATTTACCTCTCAGATCAATTGTCTTGATAGGGGAAATAGAAATTCATCAGAAGGTGAGGCTGTAGCTCAATTAGCTGAAGGTGCTTTAGCTGAGGATTTTACAATATTGCAGCGCATCAGACAGTTAGCTATTCAGAGTGCTAATGGAACCTGTAACGAACAGGATAGACAAACTATACAGTTTGAAGTAAATCAGTTGTGCAATGAGATAACACGTGTTGCTTGCAAGACAACATATGGTGGAGCTCAGATCTTAAATGGTAAGTCTGAGCACAGTCTAATCAATGACGATGGCAAACTCTCTTTGCAAGTAGGAGCAAATGCAAACACTACCATCGATCTCGATTTGTCTGTATCTTTTACCATGTCTTCAATGCAGGCTCATATAGGGGGTGTTTCTGATGGTAATGGCTATAATGATGCCAACAAAACCTTTGATGTTTCTACCACAGAGAATGCTCAAAAGGTATTAGAGAGTATCGATGACTATATTGCCTTTATCGATTCAAAACGCTCTGATGTTGGAGCTGTTTCAAATCGATTGAACAGTACTATCAGCAATCAGGAAAACATGCACGAAAATGAGTCTGATGCCCGTGCAAGAATTACTGATGCTGATTATGCTGTTGAGTCTTCAAGACTGATTTCAGCTAATATCTTAGAAAATGCCACTTCTCAGATGATGATGCAGGCTAATGCATATCCACAGGTTGTGGCAAATTTACTAAGTTAATTGTAACTGATAAAAATATGATCATCTTTATAAAGTGATTTTTAAGAGAGTTCCACATTTTTAGGAATTACTAAGGCTTATCTAATTTAATCTGGTTACTATTACAAAAACGTAGTAATGATGTATCAAAAACTAGACTTAGTTTTCATTGATGTCATACTCTGCATTCTTTTTGCATTTAGGGCAGGGTATGACAGACAGATACTCTTGAGCGCATTTAGGATCTTTTAAATCAAGATAAGGAGTGTTGCATCCTAAACATGCTACAGGTTCTGCATTCTTGTTTACATACATTTCTAAAATCGCATAGAAGTTATCAAACGATGGAAAGTTATGTAGCTTCTTGCTCTTAGTAAAGCAGTTCTGATAATTAACATTAAGCTTAGAACAGACAATGTATACGCCAATTGCTAAGATATTTGAGATCTTGTCTGGTATTGAATTTGTGTCAAAGTGCATTGTTGATGCTTCTTTATTAGTAAGAACACGACAGCATATTGTATAAAGAGCGATCATCAACATTATGTAGCCAGAAAGCTCTTTATCAGAGAGAATAGGCAAAATAGAACGCATTTTTTTGTAGCTTTTCTTAGGTGATGCCTCATAGAACTCGGTTAATGTTCTGTAATGTAAAGATGTGATTTCATGATTTAAAGACTTAGAACAGCCGGCACTAGCTAAATGGTAGGCAGTTAGTCGATTTATCGAGTCTGCCTTTAGTGGAGGTGATAAGTCACTGTTGGTAGCAAGCTTTAACTGTAATAGATCTTCTAAACAGGAGAGTATAGTAGGAGTTGAAGTATTGATTAGATGTGAAATAAATTCACTTTCTGAACGTGTAGCCAGCTCTAAATTCTCAACAATGTCGAAGATAGAAAATCCGGATAGTCTTGATAAAGAGGCAATAGGTGATTCTGTCATTCTTAAAAAGTCTAGCTTATGATCTACGCTAACTTTTGAAATAAGAGAATAATCTCCAAATAAATGAGCATCAGTTCTGGCTGCTTTTGCCATCCATAAAGTTAATTCATCAGGAATGTGATTAAAGATGAGGTTGTATGCTTGTGAAATCTTTAACTCAGTTCTTGTAGAGATTTCATAAAGAGAGTCCACACAATCTTTGGCATGTTTCACTAAGTTGATATCGTTTGCTGTAGCAGTTTTGAACCTTGAGTAGTAAATCCAAGGATTATTTGATGTATGTTTCATAGGTTTATCCTATATTAAATAATTGTGAACGAGATCACAATTTTGAGCGGCTTATTATACTGGTATTTTGTCTTCATGCAAGTAAATTTGGCTTAAAAAAGCCATTTGCTTGCAAAAATTTGAATAGCTTTAAACTTATCAATCTTTGTCTAATTATTGATACATAAGGCTTGGAGAATCTGAAAAGTAAAACACTCAGTATGAAAAAATTTATTTTTTATGCAAATTCATGCAAATTATTTTTTCAAAGGTGTGGATTTACTGTATTGGAGAAGAGCTTTAACTTTAGCTCTTATTCACACAATGAACAGTTTGGTGGAAGTGATAATATAGAATTTTAAATGAAAAAGCGCACATAAGATGATAGTGCGCTTTGAAAAAGATTAAGTGAAGATTAGTTCTTCTTAGGAGGAATTAAACCTACCTGAAGATCTTCAGCGGTATAGATATGCTCGTTATCACAGAAAACCTTTCCGTCAGCGATACCCATGATTAGTTGACCCCTTTCAATGATTTTCTTTAAGTTGATTTCGTATCTTACTATTTTAGCGTTATCTAAAACTTCGCCTTTAAACTTAACTTTGCCAACGCCTAGGGCACGACCTTTACCTGGACCGCCTCTCCAGCCTAAGAAAAAGCCTACTAACTGCCACATTGCATCTAAGCCTAAGCAACCAGGCATTACAGGATCACCAGGGAAATGGCACTGGAAGAACCAAAGATCTTTATTGATATCTAGCTCAGCTTTAACAAAACCAAGACCGTGCTCTCCACCTTCAGCCTGAATATCTGTAATGCGATCAAACATTAACATGTTTGGTGCAGGCAGCTGGCTGTTTCCTGGTCCAAATAACTCTCCACGGCTGCATGCTAAAAGATCATTCTTATCAAAAGAGTGGATACCACGCTCTAATAATGAAGCCATTTTCGCTCCTTAAATAAACAAAAGATTAATGTATGGAAGCTATATTAATACAAAAAAGAAAGTCTTTCCACTTTAGAAAGACTTACCTTGACAAAACTTTTATCGAGTACCAAATACTACAATTGTCTTACCGTGAGCAGTAATCAGATGATCTTCTTCCATCATCTTTAAGATCCTGCCCACAGTTTCACGAGAACAGCCAACGATCTGACCAATCTCCTGACGGGTGATCTTAATCTGCATACCATCAGGGTGGGTCATTGCTTCGGGCTGATGAGCTAAGTTAACTAAGGTCTTAGCAATACGACCTGTAACATCTAAGAATGCTAAGTTACCAACCTTAGCAGAGGTAGCTGATAAACGTCTTGAAATCTGAGCCGTTAATCTCATTAAGATCTCAGGGTTTACCTGAACTAGCTGTTTGAACTTGCTATATGAAACTTCAGCTATTTCACATGAAGTCTTTGCTTTTACCCAAGCTGTACGCTTAGGATTTTCTGATTCATCAAATAGACCAACTTCACCAATAAAGTCACCCTGATTTAGGTAACTTAAAATCATTTCATGACCATCTTGATCTTTAATCAAAACTGCAACAGAACCTTTTGCTATATAGTAAAGAGTCTCAGCTTTTTCTCCTGAATGAATAATGGTGCTTTTCGCTGCATACTTATGAATATGACACTGACTTAAGAACCAGCTAATTGTAGTGTCAGTCTGAGGTTTGATGATTGAAGGCATTTTTATACTCTAAATTAACTAAACGATCAAGCTAATCGTTTTCATGTCTTATTATTTTTTGACGATCATTTCATAAATCGCCAATACAAAATTCCGTAAAAATACGAAGCTAAGATATTATATACATTTTTTCAGAAAAATGCCGTATTAAACACAATTTTGAATTTTAATTTTGTATTGAATTGAGCTAATTCACAGATTGTGATAATTTTGCTTGAAATTACGAATATTGAAATGCTTTTTTTAGAGGATTTGAGACCCCGGAAATGAATCCGCTGTTCATGACTCCTTGAACCAGTGAGTTCAAGTATGGCATCAGATGATAATTTAGGTTTCCACGTAAAACGGGCCTACTCACCACTATCAGGAAGATACCAAAGTCTAAAGATATCGGCTCAGGGTAGAAACGCTAGATGTCACCCCAGGGTATTCTTCTGGTAACTTTGTTACCATGTAATTATGTTAACAGATACTTTATTACTGTCAACGTTAAATTCATCTATTAAGATCAATAAGTTATACAATCTATTTAAAGTGTGAGCAAAGTGAAATTTCAGTTATTTTTGTTTGACTTTTAAACTTTATGTTCTTTTGTCTCTTCAATATTAAAACTAATTGGAATATGGCATATTTAAGGCTTTTATTTAAGAAGCTTCTTTAGAGATTTATAAAAGGAATAATCTTTACTATGAATTGGCAACTATAACTATTAGAAGGCAGATTGCTGTTAAGACGACAAGAAAAACTGACTTTCTAATGAAAGATAAATACTCTTCTTTTTGAACTAATACGTTTATATAACGCTGTCTTGCAAGATACGCCTCTTCTTCGTTTGGATAAGGTTCATATTCTATACCCAAAGGAATATTAGCTTTTTTAGCATTCTCAAGAATGTGCCTTAGATGTAAAGATACTTTTTCTTTATTCTTATCTTGCAGTTTTAAAGACAAAACATATTCTTGAAGATACTTCTCAGGTTCCAAATCATTTAAAAGATCCATGATTTTACGGCTTTTAAAGTCTGAAATTAAATATCCTTTCAGCTCGTACTTAAGATAATGTAAATCAAATTTCATGATAATGTTGCTATGGTTTATTTTACAGTGGCACATACATTAAGAATCATAACTTTAAAGTGCATGCCTTTTTGCATCCGTTGATAAAAAATTAGAATCATCTTATAAGATGTAATAAATCAAAAAAGCGGCTTACCTCAAAAAGACGTAAACCGCTTGCGATTAGATTACAAACTTATTAGATCTGCTCTGGGATCATTCTGATATGACCGCAAGGGCATTCCTGAGCACAAACACCACAACCTTTGCAGTAGTCATAGTTGAACTCATAGCCTTTACCAGCACCTAGTTTTACGACAGCACTATCAGGGCATACACCGTAGCAGTTATCACACTCCATGCAGTTACCACATGACAGACAACGACGTGCCTCAAAGATTGCATTCTCTTCTGTTAAACCAAACTGAACTTCATCGAATGTATTTGAACGACGAGCTACTTCTAATTCCTGACGTACAGTCTTAGGAGCATCAGTGTAGTACCAAGGGTGCATATCCTCAAACTTTGCAATTTCATGCTTTTCAGCCTTCTTGTAAGTCTGTCCGTTTAAGTATGCGTTTACGCTACGAGCTGCGTTCTTACCCATACCAATAGCATGAGTTACAGTTCTGTCCTTAGTTGCAACGTCACCTGCAGCAAAGATACCTTCAATTGAAGTCATCTTAGTCTCTTCATCGATGATTACGTTATCTTTATCCATCTTCAGATCTGATAACTTAGTTAAAACTGATTTATCAACATTCTGACCGATAGCTAAAACAACTGCATCAGCTGGTAACTCTTCATACTGACCTGTTGGCTGTGGTTTACCATTCTCATCTAACTCCATCTTCTCAATCTTTAGAGAATCCTTTGAAGCAGATGCAATGGTTGATAACCACTTAACCTGAATGCCTTCAGCAATAGCAGCATCCATTTCTTCAGCATTAGCAGGCATCTTGTCGCGGTTACGACGATAAACGATGATAGGCTCAGCACCAATTCTGCGTAATGAACGAGCAACGTCAACAGCAGTATTACCACCACCGTAAACAGCAACCTTACGAGCAATCTCAATGTCACCGTTGGTCTCAATCTGACCTAAAACGTTTAATGCGTTTATAACGTGGTTGGTATCACCCTGAGGAATATCTACGTTTGTCGAAATTGAAGCACCTAAACCTAAGATCACAGCATCATATTTGCCGTTCTTCTTCTCAGCTTCGATATCTTCAACCTTGCGACCGCATTCAATGGTTACGCCCATGTCAGTGATACGTTTGATTTCAGCGTCTAAAACGTTTCTTGGCAGACGGTATACAGGAATACCATAACGCATCATACCGCCAGGTTCTTTACCCATCTCAACGATGTGAACATTGTGACCAAATCGACGTAACTGGTAAGCTGCTGATAGACCTGCAGGACCTGCACCGATGATTAGAACTTTTTTACCAGTCTCACGAGCAGGGCGCTTGAATGATAGATTGTGCTCAATAGCATAATCACCTAAGAAACGCTCAACTGAATTAATACCTACGCTTTCATCTAAGAAGCCACGGTTACATTTGCCTTCACAGGTGTGATAGCAAACACGACCCATACATGCTGGTAGTGGGTTCTCTTCAGTTAAAATTCTCCATGCGTGCTCATAGTCACCTTCTGCAGCATAGAATAACCACTGCTGAATATTCTCACCAGCAGGGCACTGATTGTTGCAAGGTGGTAGCTTAAACACATTAACAGGACGCAATGTACGCCATGAACCAGTGTGGTTTCTTAAAGATGTTGCTGGATCAAGGGTAACAGCAAAAGCTTTTTGTAACATAATTTACTATCTCCTTAAACAGCAGAGTTACGCTCGTAAGCCTGAATAGCTACAGGTGTGCCATTTGGCTCTTCATCACCTAACAGACCGAAGTTCTTAATATTGGTATCGCAAAGAGCCTGCAGTCTTGCAACTACATTAGGATCTGCTTTCTTACCGGTTAAGTGAGCATATCTACGCTGCATCTTCAGATAGTTGATTACAGGCTGCTTCTGACGGATCTTTCTTACAGATGTGATCTTACCGTATTCAGCTTCATAAACTGGGTAGAAACCAGTTTCCATAGCCATACGTGCTACAGTAACTGTTGAATTTGAGGTCAGACCCCAACCTAGTGGGCATGGAACTAAGATCTGGATGAATCTTGCACCATGGAATTGCATTGCCTTGGTAACCTTGTACTCAAGATCTCGAAGATCAGCTACAGTTGCTGTTGCTACGTAAGGAATACCGTGAGCCATTGCAATTAGAGGTACATCTTTACCTTTACCCCAATCCGCACCTGGCTTATCGCCAACTAACTGAGTGGTTGCAGTGCGAGCTGAAGGAGGTGTTGCAGATGATCTCTGAACACCGGTGTTCATGTATGCTTCGTTGTCATAGCAAAGATATAGAACGTCATCATTACGCTCAAACATTCCTGACAGTGGACCAAAGCCGATATCAGTAGTACCACCGTCACCGCCTTGTGCGATGATACGTGGAACATTGGTGTCGCCGTTCTTCTTAGCACGGATTGCAGCGGCAGCAGCTAAACCAGAACCTACAGCTGCGGTGTTACCAAATAGTGAGTGAACCCATGGTAATCTCCATGCTGATTCAGGATATGGAGTTGAGAAAACTTCCAAACAGCCAGTAGCATTAACAACCATAATGTTGCCATTAGTTGCCTTCATAGCAGCATCAATTGCGTATCTTGTACCTAATGCTTCACCACAGCCTTGGCATGCTCTATGACCTGAAATAAGGCCATTAGGACGGTCAGCAGATGATTGAATGGTGCGCATTGCAGGATTTAACAGACGGTTACCTACGGTATTAGAACCTGTCTGATAGAATTTAATCTTTTCTAACATTGTTTACTCCGCCTAATCCTTAACTGAATTCTCTAGAACAGACTGAGCGATTGGCCCATTCTTGAAGGTTACACCTTCAGTCTTGTCTGTGTAGCTGTTCAGAACGTCAGCATTAACATCAAACCAAGTAAACTCTTCTGTGAACTTGTCTGCTAATGCATCCTTTACGATACCTCTAATAGTAGTACCGAAGATTGGACGTCCACCAAGACCTGCAACAACAGTCTTAACATCGCAGTTCTTGCCTTCCATAGCTCTCTTAACTTCTGGGCAAACAATACCACGAGCACCAAATGAGAAAGCTCTCTCTAAGCAGATAACCTTCTTGGTGTCGCCAATTGCCTTTGCCATAGCCTCATATGGGAATGGACGGAATGACTTCAATGAAATAATACCAACATTGATACCTTCAGCCTTCAATCTGTCGATCTCGTCTTTTGCAGTACCAACAGTTGAGCCCATGATCACTAACTTAAGGTCTGCGTTTTCGCAGTTGTAGCAATCTAATAGACCACCTGACTTAGAACCGGTTAGGTCGCGGTATTCTTTTGTTACCTTTTCAATAACCTTTAAAGCCTTAGCCATCTTACGCTGCTGTAAGAAACGAACTTCTGTGAAAGCCTCTGGACCTACCATTGCACCGATTGAAACAGGCTCTTTAGGAGTTAAGTACTCACGTGGCTGATATTCAGGTAAGAACTTGTCCACTGTTTCCTGTGATGGAATGTCTAATCTCTCAAAAGCGTGAGTTAGAACGAATCCGTCCATACATACCATAACTGGAAGACCAACTTCTTCTGCGATCTTGAAAGCCATAATATGAGTATCAACAGCATCCTGGTTTGATTCACAGAATAACTGTAACCAGCCTGAATCACGCTGTGACAGTGAATCTGAATGGTCATTCCAGATATTGATAGGACCGCCAATAGCACGTGATGCTACAGTCATAACAATAGGAAGACCTAGACCAGAAGCAGAATAAACACCTTCGGTCATGTATAAAAGACCTTGTGAAGCAGTAGCTGTATAAGTACGAGCACCACCTACTTCAGAACCGATTGCAACAGAGATTGCTGAGAACTCTGATTCCACGTTTAAGAAATCGCAATCTTTTAAGGTACCGTTTTTAACAAACTTACCAACATTTTCTACAATGTGAGTTTGTGGAGAAATAGGGTAGGCACAAACAACACCTGGACGACATAGGGCTACAGCCTTAGCTACACCTAATGATCCTTCGATCTGCTCAAGCATTCTTTGCCTCCTCTTTAATGAAGTTATAAGCTAAAGCTGCAGTCTCAGCATTAGCATCACCAATTTTGCCAGGGTAACGTGCCTGGAAAGCTTTTTGTACAGACTCCAACTTTAAGATGCCTGTTACAGCAGCTAAAGAAGCAAGCATTGGGGCTCCTGGTAGAGGCTTACCAATCTTCTGCATAGCAAAATCAGTTGCAGGAACAGTAAATACATGTCCTTTTGGTAACATCTTTACAATCTCTGGAACAACTTTTTCAGGATCTTCTTTTGAATTGATAACAACGTATCCATTCTTATCAAGACCTGCAAAAACATCAACTGCACCTAACAGGGTCTTATCTTGAATCAATACAACGTTTGGTTCCTGAATAGGCTCATGAGTGCGGATTTCTTTATTATCAATACGAGCATAGGCAACAACAGGTGCACCTGTACGCTCTGAACCGAAGCTTGGGAAAGCTTGTGCATAGTGGCCTTCGTAGAAAGCGGCTAAAGTCAGCATCTCTGCAGCGGTCACAACACCTTGGCCTCCACGGCCATGTAATCTAATCTGAAGCATTAAGGCTCCTCGTTTGCAGTGTGTGTTTAAAAAGGTTTAAAAAACCGTTGTAATAATTTTAGTGGGAATTTTCAAAATGACAAATTTATGAAATATTTTGATCAGAATTTATGAAAATTTGTCTAAAAATGAAAATTTAAATAATGTGACTTAAAAATGTAGGATATATAAGGGATTGGTTTAATACTAAAATGTCAGAAATAGGTAAATCTTTGAGATTTTCGTGTAAATTTATAGTGATATTTGTTAAAAGTTTTCAAATAAGCATAAATTATATATTAGAATAAAAAAAATAAAATGACTAATGAAAAACATGGTATTTATAAAAGTAAGCATACTCTAACAAGAGCTTAATATTTTCATAAAATTTGATTATCATAAAAAAATTTCTTATTATTAAATGTAGTTTAATAACTTGTTTTGTAAAATGATATAATTTGATTAAATCGCTATTGTCATTTTAGTGATCAGTTTTTCAAATTTTCATTATTTAATGTGATTTTTGGAATTCACTGATCTTTTGCTACTAATATCATTAATTTTATAAGTTCTTTTTATGATTGAATCTTCGGTCACTATTACCTCTAAACAAATTAGAGAACAAAATCTGCAACTTGTAAGACGAGCTTTGCATAAAGAGCAAATCTGCACTGCTTCAAAATTAAAAGAGATGACAGGATTATCTGTTGTTACTTTAAATAAGATCTTATATTTACTAATAGCCTCAGGTGAAGTTCTAGAAGGAGGCAAATCATCTATTCCTAATGGCAGACCTGCTACAACTTATAGATTCAATGAGATGAATAAGTTAATACTGATCCTTTCTATATATATAAGATCAGGTAATAAATATGTAGGTTACTCAGTCCATAATCTCTTTGGTGAATGTTTAGAAAGACGAGAAGAGTTAATTGACGAAAAAGATTCTATCCAAACCAATGAATTTAAGATTGGTATGGAACGATATGTAGAAAGATATCCTAAGATCTCTGTTATCGGAGTTTCAATGCCGTCAGATGATGTTGGAGGCCGTGTCGGTAGTGCAATTCGCCATGACAGTCAGTCTAAAAGACTGTCTAGCCATTTGGAAAAACACTTTAACATTCCAATCTTTTTTGAAACTGATATCAATGCTGCAACCTTAGGTTGCTATAAAAGATGTAAAAACCAGGAGTATGTAAGTGGCATTATCTTAGTGCCTGGTAAAATTCCAGGGTGTGGCTTTTGTTATAACGGTTCTGTTTTAAGAGGAAAAGACGGCATGGCAGGTGAGATCCGATATTTTCCAATGTATAACGATGTAGGTGTTTTGCCTTCAGAATCGTTGCAGGCAGACGATCTGGCTATAAGAACAATTAGAGCGGTGATGTGCGTTTTAAATCCTGGATATGTTGCTATCTATTCAGAAACTTTAAAACCAGGACTTATAGAACGTTTAAAAAAGCAAATCTCAACAGCTGCAGAAGAAGCATTACTCCCTAAAATAGAAATTACTGACAATTTAAGAGAAGACACTGTATCGGGTATGGTAAGTTTGTGTCTGAAAAAAATTGAGCAGAATGGTTAAACAAAATTTAAAAAATCTCAGTATTAAAATTTAAGGTGACGCTGATAGTAAGGATCAAAACCGCTTCAATGCACTTGATTAAGGATATCTCTTGTGAAATTAAAGTTGTCATTTTTATTGATAGATTAAAATTGGCAGTATTTATACTTTAAGTTTAGATAACTTATTCTGTTTTAAGAGATTTTTTTAAAGAAAAAAAGTTACTTTCTTTTATCAATTTAATCTAAATAGTAAAAATTATGATAGTATTATTTTATCACTTTGAGAGGTTACGTCGTTTTATATATTTTTGATATCAAAATGAGGAAATCAAGGTTGAATTATATATTGAACTAAAGTAATCAATCCTTAGGTATATAACAACAATTATTAAAAGTAGAAATTTTAAGCTCAGCTTTAGTTTTTATTAAACAGTTTCACAATTCCTAAATTGACATATTTAGTATGTAATATCAGTCTCTCAGATTTATCAAAGTAAGGTAAGTATCATGGCTAAAAACAAAAATCCAGAGAAGGATACAACAAAGAAATCTGATTTATCTGCAAATGCTTCCAACAAATGGAGCAGAAAGCGCCGCATTGAATTTATTGATTTCAGATTAAGTATTGACGGAAAGATCAATAGAGCAGACTTGGTTGATTTTTTTGGTATTTCCATTCCACAAGCTTCTTTAGATCTATCTTACTATAGAGATTTGGTAACTAACTGTAACCCACCAAGAGAGAATCTTCATTACGACATGCATCAAAAGGTGTATTTAAGAACTGAGGATTTCAAACCTGTTTATCCAGACCAGTGTGGTAGTTCAAATTTCTTCAATGATTTAATTCAGTATGCAAAGAATGAATTACCTCAAAGCAAGAACTATTTCGGCTTTACTCCTGATGTTGGCTTAGCTTGTTTACAGCCACCTAAGAGAATTATCGATGAATCTGTTCTATCAAACTTATTAGATGCCATTCGCGGTCATTTGGCTCTGCATATCGTTTATAAGTCATTATCTTCAGATAGTAATGAGGATTTCTTAATTGCACCTCATTCATTTGCTTTTGATGGTTTTAGATGGCATATCCGTGCTTACTGCTATGACAGACACGAGTTTAGAGATTACGTTCTTTCAAGAATAAGAAGTGCAGATCATCCAAAAACCCAAGCTCCTAATGACAGATTCTCTGATCCTATTGGTAACGGCTTTAGAGAAGTAGGTACCGGCAATAAGGATGATTTTGATTGGAATGAAATGGTTACCTTAGAACTTCAGGCAAATCCTGAGTTACCAGAGAATGCAAGACGAGCAATTGAACTTGATTATGGCTTACCAAAAGACGGTGTTTTAAAACATCAGGTTAAAAAAGCACTACTCTTTTATGCTGTAAGAGCTTTACATTTAACTCAAGCTTACAGAAAACTTCCTCCTGAAGAGCGACAGTTAGCCCTAGTAAATCAAAAAGAGATTGATGATATCCTTGCATCAATGGATAAATAGTAGAATAAGGCCTCCTAAATGGGGGCTTTTATGTTTCATATCATCCATGATTATTTTCACTTTGTACTATTTTTTAGTTTAGTAAAATATATTAATCACCTTTAACTATGTCTAAGAATTCAAATAGTCGCTTACAATATGCACTCTATGTATTTACCTTAGGAATGCTCTGTGCCTTTGCACCAATGTGTTCTGATATGTATCTACCTTCTTTACCTGAGATTGTAACTTATTTTGATTCAAATCCTACTCAAGTGCAATTCTCACTTACAGCATCTTTTTTAGGCTTAGCTCTAGGTCAAATTGTAATTGGGCCTGTCTCTGATGCTTATGGCAGAATTAAACCTTTATTAGTAAGTTTGGTAATATTTACCTTATCATCACTAGCTTGTGCGCTCTCTCCTAATATATGCTCTTTTGTGTTCTTTAGATTGTTGCAGGGACTGTCAGCTGCCGGTGGCATTGTTCTTACTCGTTCAATTGCTTGTGACAAATTTAAGGGTAATGAACTTACCTCATTCATGTCATTTTTAATGGCAATCAATTCCTTAGGTCCAATCTTAGGTCCTATTATAGGCTCTTTGGTGGTTACCTATTTTACATGGCCAGTGATCTTTTTTATCCTAGTAGGATGGGGGCTTATCTTAATTTACTTAACCAAGTTCCATGTACCTGAGTCATTACCTGTAGATAAAAGAGAAAAGAATGCTTTAGTTTCAATCTTAAGGATGAAGACTGATCTTTTAAACCTGAAATTTATGTTAACAGTTTTCTCTTTATCCTTTGTAATGGGCGGTTTCTTTTCATATTTAGCAGCTTCCCCGTTTGTTTTTCAAAAGGTATATGGCTTTACTCCCATTGAGTACTCTTTTACCTTTGCATTTATTGCAATATGCATCTCTATTATTGCATCTTCAGCTGGTCGTCTATCTCGCAGATTATCTGAGTTAAAAGTTGTAATCATTGCTTATGTATTACTTTTAATATCCGGTATTGGTGTTTTAATAATTTCACTTGTACAACCTGAGAGCTTTGTGCCGATTTTAGGATGTCTTGCTATCTACTGTGCCATGATGGGGTTATCTCAATCAGCAGGTTTTGGTGTGGTAATTAGTTTTAAAAAGGGCGGAGCTGGCTCTGCTTCTGGTATCTTTGGTGTGATGTACTTTTTAATCGGTTCTTTAGTTTCTCCTTTTGTGGGAGTAATGGGGGAACTATCCATGATACCATTTGGAATAAACCTGTCTGTATGCGCTATTTTAGCAATCGTTTTTTTATACTTTGCTGTTAGGATTAAAGATGAAAACAATTCTGAAGCTTAATAATTTAAAAAATACTCTTTTGGCAATATTTATATCTGTTGGCCTTGTGGCTACAAGCAATGCTGCAACTTTTGATAGTGAGCAAATGGCTCAGATAGAAAGCATTATCGATGAGTATGTTTCTAATCATCCCGAAGTTATACTAAGAGCTATGAAAAAGCTAGAAACGGATGAAAAGAAAAATCTTGAAGAGAATATGCTTAATATTGCTTCAAAAGTAAGGATGTCAGATAGCATCCCACATCTTGGTAAAAGGAATGCTAAGCACTATATCATCGAATTTTATGATTATAACTGCGGATATTGCAAAGTCTTAGAACCAATGTTTGAAAGAGCTTTAAAAGACTATGACGTGCAGATCTCATTTGTTAACATTCCTGTAATTAAAGAGAATTCAAAGCAATTAGCTCTTTTAGGACAGGCTGTTTTCAATCTTGATAAGAAAAAGTACTTTAAACTGCACGAAAAGTTTATGACGCCAGGAGCAATAAGTTCTGATGAAAAGTCTATTAGAAAATACCTAGATGAGATTGGCATCGATTTTGATGACTTTAAAAATGAGCTAAGCTCAGGTCGAGCACAAAAGCAGATCTCTTCAAATATTGAAGACAGTATTGAACTTAAGATTGCTGGTACTCCTTATCTAATTATTGATGGCAAAGAAGTAAGAGGAGCTCTAACAAGTTATCAAGCTTTGCAGGAACTTCTAAAATAAGATGTCTTTTTGGTTAGTCTTAGTAATTGCAATTCCAATATTATTTGTTATTGGAACTACATATAATGCCATCAAGGAACAAAAGAAGTTAGAGGATGGAATATTAAAAAATGTTCTAAAAAAGCGTGAAGATATGAAGAAAATTAATCTTAAAAAGCAACAAAAACAAAAGAATAGTCTTAATTCTGAAGAACATTTTATAAATAAAGAGTAATAATTCGCATTACAATATTTGTAACCGTTTACGTAAGCTGATACTTACAATTACATTAAATATATATAAAGGACATTAAAATATATAGCTAGGAGAACATCATGAAATTGAAAGGTACATTGGCTTTATCTATTTTACCAGTTCTATTTTCTTTTCAAGCTCAGGCTTTTACAGTAGGTGTTGTAATGCCAACTCAAATTGAGCCTAGATGGTATAGAGAAGGTTTTGGTGTTGAACAACAGTTAAAAAACAACGGTTTTAATGTTGAGCTCTTCTTTAGTGGCGATATTGATGTTTCTCTGCAGCAAAGACAAATTAAAAGATTATCAGATGACAGCAATATAGATGCTTTAGTAATTGGTTCTATTGACGGTAATGCCTTAAAAGAAGCTTTAAGCGTTGCTAAAAGTAAAAAATTACCGGTTATAAGTTATGACCGTTTGATTACTGGTACTGACGCTGTTACTTATTATGCAACATTTGATAATGGTAAAGTAGGTCAGATTCAAGGTCAGTTTTTAATTGATAAATTGCATCCTACAGTAGATGATCCTAAAAATATTGAAATCTTTTATGGATCTTTAGATGATAACAATGCCAAGTTCTTCTATGGTGAAGCCATGGAGATCTTACAGCCTTATATTGATAAAGGTGCACTAGTTGTAAAATCAGGTCAAATTAAGCCTGAGGATACTAACATCCCATCATGGAGAACTGATCTGGCAAGTAAGAGAATGGATGCTTTAATAGAACAGGTTGGGTATGCACCGGATTCAGGAGAAAAGTTAGATGGTATCCTGTCTCCTGCAGATTGCATTAGTTCTGGCATTATCTTTACTTTAAAGAAAAAAGGTTTCACAGTAGACAACATTCCTGTAATTACAGGTCAAGATTCAACTCCTGAAGCTTTAAAGAATATTCAAGAAGGATACCAGGCTATGACCATTTTGAAAGATGGTAAACAGTTACAAAATGCTGTCTTAGAGATGGTAAAAGCTATCAGTCAGGGTAAAGAAGCAACCATAAATGATACCTCAACTTATAATAATGGTGTTATGGATATGAAGACTTTCTTATGCAAGCCAGAGCTTATTGATAGCTCAAATCTAAGTAAGCTTCTCTAGTCAATTTTTTTTCGTATCTATAAAAGCGCCTTACTTCAACGTGAGGCGTTTAAAGACGAACATTCTGTTAGTAATAATCCTTAATAAAATTGTAAATCTATTTACGGACTTGCGAATTTTAAAAGGGTAATTTGCGAATTTTGTGACGCATTTCTCTTTAATAAAATATACAAATATCCTTTATTTTATCTATTTTTGTGATCTTTATGACATATTTGGATTATTTTATCGTAAACGTTTACGTTTTCTTTGCAAAAATCTAAAAACTGCATTATAAATATATACAGATAAAAACTTAGAGTGGTTGTAAAAAATAAACTCTAAGTAGTAACAATAATCAAGTTTTACCTTTAAGGAGAACAACATGCTACCTAATATTCCTACAGTTAATCTAGGCGTTATCGCTGTATCAAGAGACTGTTTTATCAGATCACTATCAGAGCGTCGTCGCGCTGCTGTAGTAAAAGCTTGTGCAACAGCAGGCATTAATGTCAACGAAATCAAAGTAACTGTTGAAAATGAGAATGATGCAGTTAAAGCTGTAGAAGAAGCAAAACAGGCAGGTTGCAATGCTTTAGTTGTTTTCTTAGGTAACTTCGGCCCAGAGACTCCTGAAACTTTAATCAAGAAGTTCTTTGATGGTCCTTGCATGTTTGTAGCAGCTGCTGAAGAAACAGGTAAAGACTTAGTTGATGGTCGTGGTGATGCATACTGTGGTATGTTAAATTGCTCATACAACTTAGGCTTACGTAAGTTAAAGGGCTTCATCCCAGAGTACCCAGTAGGCACTGCTGAAGACATCGCTCAAATGGTAAAGGATTTCGTACCAGTTGCTCGTACCTTAATCGGTTTATCATCATTAAAGATCATTACCTTCGGACCACGTCCTCAGGACTTCTTTGCATGTAACGCTCCAATCCAGGGCTTATATGACATTGGTGTTGAGATTGAGGAAAACTCAGAGTTAGATTTATTAGTTGCTTACCGCAAGCACGCAGGTGATCCTCGCATTAAGGATATTGCAGCTGATATGGCTAAAGAGCTTGGTGCTGGTAACACATATCCTGATATGTTAGAGCGTATGGCTCAGTTCGAACTTACCTTAACAGATTGGGCTGAACAGCATAAAGGCGCTCGTAAGTATGTAGTATTTGCAGATAAGTGCTGGCCAGCATTCCCAGAGGAGTTCGGTTTCGAGCCTTGCTATGTAAACTCACGTTTAGCTTCACGTGGTATGCCTGTTGCATGTGAGGTTGATATCTTCGGTGCTTTATCTGAGTACATCGGTGCATGCGTAACTTATGATGCTGTAACCTTGCTTGATATCAATAACTCAGTACCAGCAGACTTATTTGCTGAAGATATCAAACCTAAGTTCCCACAGTACAAGTTAACAGATACCTTCATGGGCTTCCATTGCGGTAATACACCATTATGCAAGCTAACTGATACTACAAGCTGCAACATGAAGTTAGGTAAGATTAATTACCAGATTATTCAACACCGTCTGTTAGAGCCAGCAGGTTCACAGCCAGACTTTACTCGTGGTACCTTAGAGGGTGATTTAACTGCTGGTCCTATTACATTCTTCAGATTACAGACAACTCCTGATACCAAGTTACAGGCTTATGTAGCTGAAGGTGAGGTTCTACCTGTTGGTACTCGCTCATTCGGTGGTATTGGTATCTTTGCAATCCCTGAGATGGGGCGTTTCTATCGTCATGTTCTGATTGAGAAGCGTTATCCTCATCATGGCGCCGTTGCATTCAGCCATGTTGGTAAGGCTCTATTTAATGTATTTAGCATGCTAGGCATTGAGACAATCAATTACAACCAGCCAGCAGGCGTTCTGTATCCTACAGAAAATCCATTTGCTTAATAATCTTTGTTAACATTATTGCCAGAGCGAAAGCTCTGGCTTTTTTATTGGTTCTTCAGCAAATTTGTTGAAAGCACTGAAAAGAATATAACAATATTCATC
>ERZ791624.38-NODE-38-length-88886-cov-2.449471_pt1 | contig 88886 bp, 82 predicted proteins | sample MGYA00510058_ERZ791624 | MGnify/ENA primary metagenome ERZ791624 (study PRJEB30046, sample SAMN00715158) | human gut metagenome | study: EMG produced TPA metagenomics assembly of the A metagenome-wide association study of gut microbiota in type 2...
CCAACCCCACAAAACAAAAAAAGGGCCCGCGCGACCGCGGGGCCCTTTAATACTCATCAAGCTAAATTTATTTCTTACGAAGATTTACAGTTGTCGTATGCTTGCAATGCGGGCAGCAAGCCTTACCGCCGCCGGCATCACAACCAATGCAGCCACCGGTTTTATGTGCCTTGATGACCTGCTTGGATGCCAAATACACACAACCAACAATAATCAGACCAATAATCCAGGTTGCCATACGAAACACCTCTTTTTATTTTGCATCAATGCTCATAACAGTCTCTTTATCATACTTTTTAGCAGGACGAAGAGCAAATACAGGAACGCAATCAGGAAAACAACAGCTACAGCAGTACCAAAGCTGAATGCTTCACCGCCGACAAATACTCTGCCGAACTGGTAAACCATCAGGCAGATGCTATAAGCATACAGGTTTTGGAAGAGGATAGTTGCCCAGGTCCACTTCTTGCTGTTCATCTCCTGGCTCATAGTGGAAATCGCTGCCAGGCAGGGAGAATCCAGCAGGTTGAACACTAGGAAGGAGAACGCTGCAACAGCACTCGGGAAGAACGCCATAACAGCAGTCCACAAATCAGGCTCATCCTCAGCTGCATCAGCCAGACCGGAAAGAATAGCCATCGTGCTGACGATAGATTCCTTAGCCACAAAGCCGGAGAAAGCAGCAGCCACAGCCTGCCAGCTGTCAAAGCCCAGAGGAGCGAAGATAGGAGCAAGACCGTTACCAATGTAGGCAACAAAGCTCTTTTCAGTATCAACCATAGCAACAGAGCCTTCATCAATACCAAAGCTTGCCAGGAACCACATAACAACGCAGCACAGGAAGATAATAGTACCGGCTTTTTTCAGAAAGCCTGCAACACGCTCCCAGGTATGCAGCAGCACGTTCTTAGCAGCAGGCAGATGGTACGGCGGCAGTTCCATAACAAACGGAGCAGGATCGCCGGCAAACAGCTCAGTCTTTTTCAGAATGATGCAGGCAGTAATAACAGCAAAGAAGCCGACAAAGTACATAATAGGCGCCATGTACCAGTCACCGCCCATAATTGCGCCGGAAAGCAAAGCAATAACAGGCAGCTTAGCACCGCAGGGAACAAAAGTTGTAGTCATGATAGTCAGACGACGGTCGGTTTCGTTTTCAATAGTACGGGAAGCCATAATACCCGGTACGCCGCAGCCTGCGGAAATCAGCAGAGGGATAAAGCTCTTGCCGCTCATGCCGAACTGACGGAAGAAACGGTCCATAATGAAGGCTACACGCGCCATATAACCGCAATCCTCCAAAAAGCTCAACAGCAGGAAAACAATCGCCATCTGCGGAGCAAAGCCAATCGGTGCGCCAATGCCGCCGATAATACCGTCAACAACAAGAGATACCAGCCAATCCTCACATTCGGCAGCCTCCATGTGCTCCTGCACCCAAGGCTGAATCCATTCGCCGAACAGTGTATCATTAGTAAAGTCGGTTACAACCGTACCGATAGTTTCTACAGCGATATAGTAAACCAGGAACATGATAATCGCGAAAATCGGCAAAGCCAGGAAACGGTTCGTTACAATGCTGTCGATTTTATCGGAAATCGTCAGACCGGTATGGCCTTTGACAACAGCATTGCTCATCAGCTCGCCAATATAGTTATAACGCTCGTTGGTAATAATGCTTTCGGCATCATCATCAAGTGCTTCCTCGCAGGCTGCAACGATTTCTTCAATCTTAGCCTGCTCGCCTTCGCTCAGGCCCAAAGCTTCAGCAATCTTTTTATCACGCTCAAACAGCTTGACCAGCAGCCAACGCTCGCTAATACCATGAACCTTGTTGCCGGCTTCGCGGGCAATCGCAGTCAGAGCATCCTCAACCTCGCTGCAGAAGCGCATATATTTCGGTGCAGCACCGCCGACAGCTTTAATTGCTTTTTCGGCAGCCTCACCGGTACCTTCACCCTGCAGTGCTGAGGTTTCCACAATCTCGCAGCCAAGCTCGGCAGCCAGCTTAGCGGTATCAATCTTATCGCCGTTCTTGCGGACGATATCAATCATGTTCAAAGCAATAGTTACAGGATAACCCATCTCCATAACCTGCGTAGTCAGGTACAGGTTACGTTCAATGTTAGAGCCGTCAACCAGATTCAGTACGCCGTCAACATCATTTTGCAGCAGATAGTTACGGGAAACAACCTCCTCCAAAGTGTACGGAGATAAGGAATAAATACCGGGCAGGTCGGTAATAATTACATCATCGTGACCTTTAAGGCCGCCTTCTTTTTTTTCTACAGTTACGCCGGGCCAGTTGCCAACATATTGGTTAGAACCGGTCAAATCATTAAACATTGTTGTTTTGCCGCAGTTAGGGTTACCAATCAGGGCAATCTTGATCTGTTTCATCTTTTCCCTCCAAATTATTCTACAACGATGTGTTCAGCCTCGCCGTTACGCAAAGTCAGCTCATAGCCACGTACAGTTACCTCCACCGGGTCACCCAGCGGTGCAACCTTACGTACGAATACGCTCACACCTTTAGTCACGCCCATATCCATAATACGTCTTTTTACCGCACCCTCGCCAACGAGCTTAGCAACGGTAACTGTTTCACCAACAGGAACTTCTTTTAATGTTTTCATAACATCCTCCACTTGCTTCAGATAAATATTTTGGCTGCCATCTGCTTGCTCAGGGCAATGCGGGCATCCTTCACATTGACGATAAGATTACCGTCAATTTCAGAAATAACAGTTACAGCTGAGCCTTCTACAAAGCCCAGGTTAGCCAGAAAGCGTTTGATTTCATCCTTGCCGCGAACAGCGCTGATTTTGTTAGTCTCGCCGCGACGGGCCATTAATAAAGGCATCATAATTCCCTCCAAAGAATTTGTTAGCAGATACTAACTTGACACGATTTTTTTAGTAGTTAGGTATTCCTAACTACTATTGAAAGTTTACGTCAGCTATAAATTTTTGTCAAGCATTTTTTGTAAAATCCTACGCTAATTTACAAAATTAGTTAGCTTATGCTGTTATGTTTACAAAAAAATATCGGCTGACTTTATAGTGAGCCGACGTAAACCAAATCAGCATATTAGCTATAGCTTTTTATTATATCTTTTTGTAGAGAATACGGATAGAATTCAGCACGCACAGCAAAGATACACCGGTATCCGCAAAGACTGCTGCCCACATGGAAGCATAGCCCATAAGGCCTGCAATCATAATGATAACCTTAACAGTCAGAGCGAAAATTACATTCTGCCAGGCAATCGCACCGGTTGCACGCGCAATAGCAATCGCCTGCGGAATAGCCTTCACTTCGGAATTCATGAAGACAACGTCGGCAGCTTCAATCGCTGCATCTGCACCGCTGCCCATAGCAGCGCCGGCATCCGCACCGGCTAATACAGGCGCATCGTTAATGCCGTCACCAACGAACATAACCGGACCGTACTTGTTGCGCAGCATGTTCAGCTCGCTGAGCTTATCCTGCGGCAGCAGCTGAGCGCGTACCTCATCAATACCTGCTGCCTTAGCCACAGCCTGCGCTTCCTTCTGCGCATCGCCGGTGAGCATAGCGGTTACCAGGCCTTGTGCCTTCAAAGAAGCAATTGCTTCCTTGGCATCTTCCTTCAGAGTATCGTTAATCAGCAGCTGGCCCATGTATAAGCCATTGTCGGCAACAAGCACCTCACTGCCGCTTTCGGTAGGAGTATAGCCGCCGTATTCAACATTAAAGCGCTGCAACAGCTTGGTGTTGCCGCACAGGACTTTGCGTGCACCAAAGTACGCAACCAGGCCTTCGCCGGCAATTTCTTCAAATTTATCGGGGCGTACCAGCTCCAGCTTTTCAGCCTTGGCAGCCTCTACAATGCTTACGGCAATCGGGTGGGTAGAAACAAGCTCAGCACTTGCACACAGGCGCAGCAGCTCGTCAGCTTTCATGCCTTCGGCAGCATTAACCTTCTGCAGTACAAAGTTACCCTTGGTAACGGTACCGGTTTTATCCATAACTACGGCAGCAATGTTTTTCAAGGCCTCCATAGCAACGCCGCCTTTAAAGAGAATGCCGTACTTGGAGCCGGCGCCGATGCCGGAGAAGAAGGCCAGCGGCACGCTCAGCACCAGTGCGCATGGGCAGCTGATAACGAGAAAGGTCAGCGCAGTATAAATCCATTTATTCCAGTCGCCGGTAATCAGGGACGGAATCACAGCAGTCAGTACTGCGGCAGCAACAACAAACGGAGTATAGACACGTGCGAAGCGGGTAATGAAACGATCAATAGTCGGCTTGCTGGCAGCAGCGTTCTCTACGCTGTCCAGAATACGGGTAACCATGGACTCCTCCAGAACCTTTTCTACACGGATTTTCAGCATACCGGAGGTATTCACACAACCGGAAACAACCTCATCGCCATATTTGCGCTTCACAGGCACAGGCTCGCCGGTTACCGGGGATGTATCTACCAAGCTTTCGCCGTCGATAACAACGCCGTCCAGAGGAATACGGTCGCCGACGCGCACCAGCAGGATATCGCCTACATGTGCGTCAGCGGCAGGAATAACCTTCACCTCTTCGCCTACGAGCAGGTTGACAACCTCCGGACGCATGTCAACAGCGTCCATAATCTGGCCACGGCTCTTTTCTACCGCACGCTGCTCAAAGTATTCGCCCACGCGATAGAAGAACATAACGCCAACAGCCTCTTCCCAGGCCTGAATAGCAAACGCACCCAATGTTGCAACGGTCATAAGGAAGTTTTCGTCAAATACATTGCCCTTCGCAATATTCTTCAAGGCAGTCAGCACAATGCGTCCGCCCAGCAGAATATAAGCAAAAATCAGGAAGTACATATGGTACGCTTCCGGCACCAGTCCCAGCCATTCTGTGATGATGAACACAGCACCGCCCAATACGATTTCGATAATCGTCTGCTTTTCGCTCAGCTCGGAGAGGATACCGCCGGATTTTTTGCGCTCCTCCAGCTCGGGCGCCAGAGAAGGCTTGCTTTCAGCCTCCAGCAGCACAACACCCTCTTCTACCTTATCGGTTACAGCCTGCATTTTCTCCAGCAGACCATTATAATTTTTAGCACTTACGCGCAGCTTTTTCGTAGTAAAGGTCAGGGTAGCTTCATCAATCTCAGGCATAGCGTTCAGCGCACGTTCAATCTTTGCGCCGCAGTTAGCGCAGTCCAGATTTTTCACTAAATATACTCTGCTCTTACCGCCTAATTGCGGACGGCGGTCACGCGGTACTACCACTACGTCGGATTCAATAGATGTGCAGATTTTTTGAATTTCCGGCAGCAAAGCCTCATGGTCTGCAGCGCTGAGGCGCAGCTGCTTGGTAGCAAAGCTTACGTTGGCATAGGTTACACCCGGCAGCTCTTTAATTTTATATTCCATTTTGGCAGCGCAGTTGGCACAGCCAAGGTTTTGCAGAATATATACGCGCTTAATTTTATCGGCATCCGGCATACGGCAGGTACAATTAGCCAGGCTCTCGCCGCATACATCGCAGTACTCCTCATGCGGATGGCAGATTTCGCAATTGCAGTCAGCAGGATGACCGGGAACGTGATGTCCGTGTGCATGAGCATGTTCGTGGCCATGGTCGTGTCCGCAACCGCATGCGTCACCATGTGCGTGAGCGTGCTCGTGCTCATGAAAAACAGCGTGACCGCAACCGCATTCTTCGCCGTGTGCATGAGCATGTTCGTGTTCGTGCTCATGGTCGTGTCCGCAACCGCACTCATCGCCGTGCGCGTGAACGTGTTCATGCTCGTGCTCATGGTCGTGTCCGCAACCGCACTCGTCGCCGTGTGTATGGGAATGTTCGTGAGCGTGCTCGTGATCATGTCCGCAACCGCACTCGTCGCCGTGTGCGTGTTCGTGCTCGTGGTCATGGTCATGTCCGCAGCCGCATGCGTCACCGTGTGCATGAGCGTGCTCTTCATCTTCATGCTTATGGTCATTGCCACAGCAACAGTCATCGCCATGCTCATGGGAATGCTCTTTATGGTCATGTTCATGATCGTGTCCGCAACCACAAGCATCGCCATGAGTATGCTTAGGCACATGTCCCATAGTTTTATGATCATGGTCCTTGCCGCAGTGACCGCAGGTGCAGCCTTCCGGATGCTTGCTGTAATCCTCTACGCTATTGATATGACCGTCAATATGACGAAATGCTCTTACATCGCTGGAACCGTTACGGATATCTTCCAAATCTTTCTTCATTGTATCTACCACCTTTCTTTTCAGGTTGTCTCACTCTTCATATGAGTATCTATTCATATATAGTGTAAAAAATAATAGGAAAGGTGATAACACCTTTCAGTAAACTCTTGATACCTATATTATAACACAAATAACATATGAGTCAATACTCACCCATGAAATTAGTAATAAAAATTCCTAAGAAAAAAATGGGTACAGCATTCGCCGTACCCACTATAAAAATTGATGGAGAAAATTACTTTTAAAGAAGCTCTATGCTTACGCATATCGCTTCAAGACTATATTAGTCAAACAGATGGCAGGCAACCCAATGGCCGTGCTCAACCTCTTTCAGCTCAGGCTTAACCTGCACGCAATGCTCGGTGCAGTGCTCGCAGCGGCTGGCAAAGGGGCATCCTGGCGGCAGGTCCAGCGGACTCGGGATTTCGCCTTCCAAAGGCTCAATCTTTTCGCCCGGCTTGAAGTCTACCTTAAATACAGCACCCATAAGCGCCTTAGTGTACGGATGCTTGCATTGTTCTGCAATGCGGCCGTGCTCCAGCCATTCTACTACGTTACCCAAGTACATTACCGCAACCTGATGGCACATCAGGTCTACCAGACCGAGGTCATGGGCAATGAACAGATAGGTAATATTTTTTTCTTTTTGAATGCGGCACAGCAGCTCGCAGATTTTTTCCTGTACAGAAACGTCCAGCGCACTGGTCGCTTCGTCGCACACGATAATCTTCGGTTCCAGTGCCAGAGCGCGGGCAATGCCCAGACGCTGACGCTGACCGCCGGACATGCTGTGCGGATAGCGGTCCTTGAATTCAGCAGGCAGCTCAACCATTTCCAGCAGCTCTGCTGCTTTGGCGTCTACCTCGCTGTTTTTAATCAGGCCGAAGTTTTTCAAAGGCTCAGTGAGGATATCCTTAACAAGCATTTTCGGGTTGAAAGCAGCAGTAGGATCCTGGAACACCATCTGGATGTTCTTTCTGTCCTGACGCAGCTGTTCACCGCTAGATTTCATCAAATCGTGGCCTTCGAAAATAGCTTCACCGCTGGTAGCAGGGTGAATACGCAGCAAAGTACGCACCAGTGTACTCTTGCCGCAGCCGGATTCACCGATAATGCCAAGTGTACGGCCTTCGTATGCACGCAGGTTGATGTCATTGCAGGCAGTCAGAAATTTGCCGCCGTCAACTGCGAATTTTTTGGTAAGATGGTTAATCTCCAGTACCAGTTTAGCACGTTCATAGGCTGGTCTTTCATTATTGCTCATAATATACTTTACCTCCTATGACCGGAACTGCATTAAGCAGTTGTTTTGTATAATCATCCTGCGGATTAGCAATTACGTCCTCACGCTTACCATATTCCACAACATGACCGCCCTTCATAACCATCAGCTTGTTGGATACGTAGGAAGCAACGCCCAAGTTATGCGTAACCATAATAACGGCAACGCCGTATTCGTCACGAATATCAACAATCTGACGGATAATCTGTGCCTGAGTAGTTACGTCCAACGCACTGGTAGGTTCGTCAGCCAGGAGAATTTTCGGGCTGAAAATCATAGCCATAGCGATACCTACACGCTGACGCATACCACCGGACAGCTCAAACGGGAAACTGTTCATAATATTTTCCGGGTTCGGCAGACGCACATTAGTCAGCATATCGCAGCACATCTTATAAGCCTGGTCCTTAGACTTGTCCGGCTGATGCGCCTGAACGTAGTCAATGAACTGTTGGCCGATACGGCGGATAGGATTAATCATGTTGCCGCTGTCCTGGAAAATCATGGACATCTCGCTGCCATACATTTTGCGCCACTCTTCAGGAGTATTTTGCAATACATCCTTGCCGTCAAAGATGATGCTGCCACGGCTAACACGGCCGGCACCGGGCAGGCAGCCCATAATAGCGCGGATAACGGTGGTTTTGCCGCTGCCGGACTCGCCGACGATGGACATAATCTCACCCTTATCCAATTCTAAGCTGGCACCGGTTACGGTGAGCTTGTCACCGTAGCTGATGTCTAAATCTTTTACTTCAAGAAGCATTGAACAATTACCTCTTTATTTCTTTATTAATTATTGTTTCGGGCAAACATCTTTAGTCAGCCAGTAGTAGTCAGCCGGGAAGATGTTAGCGTTAGCCAGGCCTGCTTTGGATACCATGTTGGTCTTCGGATAGCCAAAGAACAGAGCTGCGCCGTCATCCAGCAGGATTTGCTGCATTTGAATCATGTAATCGCGACGTTTAGCAGGATCAAATTCTACAGCCAGCTTATCAGACAGTGCATCGTATTGCGGATTGCTGTAGCCGGTGGAGTTTTGCGGCTGGCTGCCGTTGATATTGCTCTTCCAGTACCAGTTCAGGTAAACTTCCGGGTCACCGGTGTTAGCAGTCAGAATGTTGGAGATAATCAGGTCGAATTCACCGTTGCGGCGCATCGGGTCAAGTACGTTATAGTCAACGTTCTTCATGTTAACCTTAATACCGATTTTCTTAGCGTCAGCTTGGGTAGCTTCTGCATACAGAGGCAGCTCGGCACGGCCGCTGTAGAATACGAAGTCGATTTCCAGGTTCTTGCCGTTTTTATCAACATAGCCGTCGCCGTTGGTATCCTTCCAGCCTGCTTCAGCCAGCAGCTTCTTAGCATTTTCCGGATTGTAAGCGTTCGGATCCTTCAGTTGGTCAAAGCCATAGTCCAAGGAAGGCGGAACAGGTGCTTTACCGGGGATAAAGGTGTCTTTCAGCAGAACCTTGTTATAGGTTTCGCGGTCCAGGCACTGAATCAGAGCAGCACGAACCTTAGGATCATGCAGCGGTTTTCCTTCGTTCATATTGATTTGAGCCAATACGGTACGCAGGGAAGCAATTTCAGAAATGTTATATTTAGCTTTGTCTTTGAACAGCTGCAGGTCACCTGCTGCAATGTTGATAGCGAAGTCGATTTCACCTTTTTGCAGTGCCATAGCACGGGTATTAGGATCGTCGATAGTCGGGATTTCAGCATTTTTGAACGGAACCTTGCCATTCCAGTATTTTTCGTTAGCAACCATTACTGCTTTAGCCTTGCTGTAGGATTTTACAACATAAGGACCGGTGCAGATAGGACCTTCTTTTTTGATGTCACGGCCGGTTACCTTGGTATCAATCATGATAAACAGAGGGTCAGCCAGCATGCCCGGCAGAGTCGGGGTCGGTTTTTTGGTTTTGATAATCAGGTTCTGACCATCAGCCTTAATTTCATCATATTGGAAGATGGACTGAGCACGGGTGTTCAGCTTGAAGGTTCTTTCAATGGATTCTTTTGCAATTTCAGCAGTCAGCTTATCGCCATTGGAGAAGCAAACCTTATCATTGATGTGGAAGGTCCAGGTCAGCTTATCATCAGAAATGGTCCATTTATCAGCCAGCCACGGAGTAGCGTTCATTTTTTCGTCGAATTTAACCAGGCATTCGCCAAGGCCGTAACGCATTACAACCCAGCTGAAGAAATTATCAGCAGGATCCAGGTTATCAGCAAAGTTGGTTACACCAAATTTTACTACTTCGTTGGATACAGCTGCTTTTTTGTCGCCGCCGCAGCCTGCTGCTGCAAATGCCATTAAGCCGATCATAGCCGCTGCTGCGGTAAATTTTAAGGATTTTTTCATTGTACATCTCTCCATTTCTTATACTCAAGTTAAACAAAAAATGTAAAACATATCTGAAAATCAGTGCTTCACCAAGTAAGCCTTAATCTTCAACATCATCGCGCGGGTCAAGTACATCACGCAGATTATCGCCCCACAGGTTAAAAATTACTACGGTTACAAAAATTGCCAGACCAGGGAAAACCATCAGCCACGGAGCAGTCTGCAGCTGTTGACGGCCCTCGTTCAGCATCAGGCCCCATTCGGGAGCAGGCGGCTGACTGCCAAAGCCCAAGAAGGACAGGCCTGCAAGCTCCATCATCAGAGCACCGATATCTGCTGCTGCTGTAATAACCATCATCGGCAGAATATTCGGCAGAATATGAGCCCAAAGGATATGGCCGGCAGTACCACCGTTAACGATGGCTGCTTCTACGAAGTCACGACGTTTTACCTTTAAAACCATACTGCGGGCCAAGCGTGCATATTTTGTCCAGCTGACAATGGTCAGCGCAAATACTGCATTAACCAGGCTGCCGCCCATAATACCGGCGATTGCAATCGCCAAAATCATACCGGGGAAGGAGATCATCATATCAGAGTACGCATGATAACCATATCAACCTTACCGCCAAAGTAGCCGGAAACAACACCCATCGTAGTACCTACGACAAATACGCTGGCTACCAGAACCAATACGCCTGTCAAAGAAGCACGTGCGCCATACAGCACACGGCTGAAGCAGTCACGGCCTAACTTATCTGTACCAAAAAGATGTTGTGCACCGGGTTCCATAAAAGCATCTTTCATAGCAGCATGAGTCGGGTCATAAGGAGCAATTACCGGAGCTGCGATTGCTATCAGCAGCAGACAAAGCACCAGAACAGAGGTTACGGCAAAAGCACGGTTGGTTTTAAAACCATTAATAATTGTTTCCATCTGCTCTTACCTTACCTTTCTCAGACGCGGATCAAGATAGTTGTAAGAGATATCAACAATGAAGTTGATAACCATATACATCAACGCAATCCACACAACAACACCCTGTACCAGCTGGAAGTCGCGATAGGTGATAGCTTCAATAGCCAGACGGCCAAGACCGGGCCATTGGAAAACAATCTCGATAACCGCAGCGCCACCCAGAAGGCTACCTAAAGACAAACCAAGCAAAGTAATCAGCGGTAGCAGAGCGTTCGGCAGAACCTCTTTCCAAAGGATATGGCTTTCGCTCATACCGCGAGCACGTGCACCGACAACATAGTCCTGATGCAGCTCCTCTAGAATTGCCGTGCGTACCTGACGGGTATACTTGGAGGCCATAGCAATAGCCAGTGTCAGGGACGGCAGAATCAAGGTATCAATACCGATTTCACCACCAACGATGGGCAGCAAATCCAGCTTCAGACCAAAAATCCACAGCAGCATCAGGCCTACCCAGAAGCCGGGCATAGATACGCCCATAAAAGTGAAGCCACGCACGATATTGTCAATCATGCTGCCACGCTTTACGGCAGAGTAGATGCCGGCAGGAATTGCTACCACCATCATCATAATCAGAGAAGCCAGAGAAAGAACGATAGTACCGGGAAGCCTCTCCATAAGTGCTTCAACTACAGGCTTTTTAACCATATAGGAGAAGCCAAGATTGCCCTGTAAAGCTCTTCCTAACCAGTCAAGGTATTGGAAGAAGAAGGGCTTGTCCAGACCTAATTCAGCACGCAGTGCATCAATTTCAGCCTGGCTTACAATAATATCCTCGTTACCTGCAATCATCTGGCGAACAACGTCACCGGGGGCCAGCATTACCAAAGCAAAGGTAATAAAGCTGATGCCCAGCAGAACAAGGATGATCTGCCCCAGTCGGGACAGAAGCTGCTTTTTCGTCAAAGCACATCATCTCCATCAAAAAAATTACCCTTCCTGCAAAAGGGCGCAGAAAAGGTACATATTTACAATGTGCACTATTGTAAGCATATATATTTCCGTCGCTAGCAGGAATATATCAACTGAGGAAATCAACCTGGCTTAGCCAAATGGCTTCACAGTGGCTTGACCGCTACGGATTTGCACCGTATTCCGATTATTACCTGCACAGGCAGGCACCTCAGAAGAATATAGATTTTTAAAAGGTCTCTATATCGGCAAAAAAGAATAAGCTAATACTTATAAATTTATAATATCACCAGTTCTCATAATTTGCAACAAATTTGTTGCAAAATTGTTGCTTATGTAAATTTTCTTCTCAAAGAGGACAAATAGAATAAAAGTATTATTGACTGAGACAGCATAAAGCCCAGCAAGGCCAGCCACAGTCCGCTGTTGCCCCAAAGCGGTACCAGCTGCCACTGCAAAAGGTAAAATACTAAGAGCGCCATCAGCATCATGTTGCGTACCGGTGCGGTTTGAGTAGCTCCGCAGAAAACTCCGTAAAGCACCATGCCGATACCGGCGCAGACAGGATAGAACAAAACGAAAACATTGTAGGTCATAGCCATCGCTACAACCTCTTCAATATTGGTAAACAGGCGGATAAAGAATTCATTGCTCAAGTGATAGCCGAGCATCAGGATAGCGGCCAGCACTACCAGCCATTTGAAAGTCATTTTTATGGTAGCGGCAAACAGCTTGCCGTTCTTTGCACCTACCGCACGGCCGCTGAAAATCGCCGCGCCGTTCGCCATACCATCAATCAGGTAGCTCATTATATCCTTGAGCTGCAGCAGTACAGCGTTGGCTGCCAGCACCACAGTACCGAAGGAAGCTCCGACTGCTGCAATAATGTTATTGACAGTCAACAAGCAGGCTGTGCGAATCATCAGGTTGACATTCACCTGCAGCATGCCGATAAACTCACGCCAGTCCAGCAGCTCGCCCCAAGGCAACGCCTTGTAATCAAAATCACCGTAATAGTACATCAGTACTACGCTCAGGATACCGCCGTAAAGCTGACTGAGCAAGGTAGCAAGAGCCACGCCCGTAATATCCATATGCAGCCAAAAAACAAACCAGATACTCAATGCCATGTTCAGCACGTTCATGGAAACCTGCATAAACACACTTGCCCGCACCCGTGTCTGCCCCATAAGCCAGCCCAAAGCCACATAATTGCCCAACACCAGCGGTGCCCCCCAGATAAGAATGTAATAATAATCACGGCACAGCTCGTTGACCTCCGGTGCAGCGCCAATCATAGCCAGATACAGTTCCAAAATCGGCTTTTGGAAAAGGATGCAGCAGGCACTTATCAGCATTGCCAGAACCAAGGGCTTAAAAAAGGCGAGCATACCAAGTCTTTTATCGGCAGCGCCAAAGGCCTGTGCCGCATAACCGGTAGTACTCACACGTAAAAAACCAAATAACCAATATAAATTGTTGAATAAAATAGCTCCAAGGGAAACTGCTGCAATATATTTAGGGTCCGGAAGCTGTCCCATAACTGCCGTATTCACCGCACCCATTAAAGGCTGCGTCATTGTCGACAGCATAAACGGCACTGTCAGTCCCAAGTATTCCCTATCAGTCAGAAGGTTCACTCTATCTGTCCCCCCTTGTTTATTCGCACTAAATTTTATTTTAAAAAAACATCTTGTGTGAATAGCTTATCATATGTTATAATTTATTGCAAGTAAAAAAAGTAGCAATTGCCAAAATTATTTCTGCGGAAATTTTGCCATTCTTCGCAAAAGAAAAATTTATACGCTATTGCTTAATTTTTTAGGCTTCAGTTAGCTACCGCTAATAAAAAAAATATTATAAAAAGTATGAGAAATATATCAAAGGAGTGAGCACATGTCTGAAACACTAAATGTATGCGGACTGACTATCGAACGCGGCACTAAGCTGCGCACGTATCTGCCCATACCGGACACCAATGTAAAAATCCCCCTGACTATTATCAACGGCGAAAACGATGGCCCTACACTGCTTATTACCGCAGGCATCCATGGCGGCGAATATCCCGGTATCGCAGCAGCAATGGAGCTGGGCCGTGATATTGAGCCCGAGCACGTTACCGGCTGCCTGATTATGATGCACCCTGTCAATATCCAAGGCTTTTGGGCACGCCGCGAAATGATTGTGCCCGAAGACGGCAAAAACCTCAACCGCGTTTTCCCGGGCGATCCCACGGGAACTCTTGCCGATAAAACTGCATATTTAATCAGCAATAACTTTTTCCCGATTGCTGATTTTTATGTAGACATGCACAGCGGTGATATCCACGAAAGCCTGCATCCCTACGTTTACTATCCCGGCCAGCCCACTGCCGAAGTAGAAAAGAAATCACGTTCTGTAGCGCGCGTACTCGATATGGAATATATGGTACGCTCGTTGGCAACAGGCGGTGCCTATAACTATGCCGCCAGCACCGGACTGCCTTCTATCCTTATTGAACGCGGCGGCGCCGGCCTCTGCCTGCACGAGGATATCGAAGCCTACAAGGACGATATCCGCAATATCCTGCGTAAGCTGAAAATGTTCTCCCTGCCTGTAAAGCCACGCCATCACTCTCCGCGTGATGTAGAAAACCTTATTTATCTGGAAGCGCTGGAAACAGGCTGCTGGCTGCACCACATCCACAGCGGCGACTTTGTTGAGGAAGGCCAGGTTTTGGGACGCATCACCGACGTTTTCGGCAACACTCTGACAACCTATTACGCAGAGCAGACAGGTGTAATTCTTTACGTCTGCCCGGCACTGGCATCTCCAAAGGGCACCATTCTCGTAGCCTACGGCACCATCAAAGAATTTGATGACGAAGAATAAAAATTGCTTGATGGCCTTTTTCGATTAGCCATAGGTATCCTCCTGCTTAAGTTAGCACTTAATCTCTATGCAGGAAATTTTTCTCTGAAAACTGTAAAATATTTTGCAAAAACCGCTTGACAAAGCCTTTGCTAACCGCTTATAATTCAGATAATCTCTTTGCACTGCAATTTTAGCTACAGTACAAACTGATCAGGCGGTAAACCTTCTTCCGGGTTTTTGCAGCCGGGCCCTCTGGGCAGCAGACCTTAACGCAACGTCTGCGGGACAGTTAACTACTATCTCGCAGGCGTTTTTTATATGTAAAAAGGCCTGCAAAAATGCAAAGACCACTTCAGGAGGTTTTATTATGAAATTTGAAAACGATGCCGAAAGAATCGCTATGATTGTTTCCATCAACAGTATTATCGGTAATCTGCTTTTATCATTGGGCAAGCTAATTGCCGGTTTCATCGCCCAATCCGCTGCCATGGTTTCCGACGGTATCCACTCCGCGTCCGATGTCTTCGGTACCCTCATTGTTATGGCAGGCGTAAAATTTTCCAACAAGGCTTCGGATGAAGAGCATCCTTACGGCCACGAACGCATCGAATGCATTGCTGCTATTCTTTTGGCAGTAATTTTGACTATTATCGCCCTGCTCATCGGCTACAGCGGTTACGAAAAAATCGTAGGTGACCCGGCTGAGCTGGAGATTCCCGGACAGCTTGCTCTGTGGGCAGCCATTTTTCCATTGTTGCTAAGGAAGCAATGTTCTGGTACACCCGCAACGCCGCACAAAAAATCAACTCCGGCGCCCTGATGGCGGAAGCATGGCATCACCGCAGTGACGCTATGAGCTCCGTGGGTGCTTTCATCGGTATTCTGGGTGCACGCATGGGCTATCCTATTTTAGACCCCATCGCCAGCCTGGTAATCTGCGTTATGATTTTATATGCTGCCTATGAGGTGTTCAAGGATTCTATGGACAAGATGGTTGACCGCAGCTGCGATGACGAAACCACAACTGCAATGGAAGAGCTTGTTTCCCGCGTTCCCGGTGTAGAGCATCTCGACAGTCTGCACAGCCGTCTTTTCGGCAGCCGTATCTACGTTGATATTGAAATCAGCGTCAAGGATAACCTTACCCTGCTGCAGGCACATCACATCGCAGAAATGGTGCACACCGCTGTTGAAGCAAACTTTCCGCTGGTAAAGCATTGCATGGTGCATGTCAACCCTTTGAGCGAGGACAGCCATGAAGCCTGCACTATGCTGCCTCCGGACTTGCGTCCGCACAATCAGAATAATTAAGCAAAAATCGCTTACTTCATACAAAATAAATTTTTAAAATTTTTCTCGATATACCCTCTTGACAAGAACTCTTAAGGGGGTATATAATTTAGGCAATCAATGAATGATTGCTCATATGTATAGTAATGTTTACCAATATATGTATGGAGGTATCTGCTAATGAAAAAGATGTTATTTATTCTTGTCAGCATGCTGTGCCTGCTTTTATCAGCCGGCTGCGCCAGCGACAAACAAGCAGCAGCAACATCTGCTCCCGATAAAGTGCTGCGTGTGGCAACATCACCTGCTTCTCCGCCCTTTGAGCTCTATCTCGAGGAGCAGAAAAAATTTACCGGCTTTGATATTGATTTAATCAATGACTTGGCACAAAAAATGGGCTATGAAAAGGTTGAATTTATCAACACCCCATTCGACGAACTTTTGCCCGGGCTTAATCATAAAAAATATGATATTGCCATAAACAACTTCAGCAAAACCAAGGCTCGTTCCATTGACTATGCTGCAAGCAATTCCTATGCCAAGGCTGCTTTTTCCATCGTTGCCAAAAAGGGCAGCAACCTTAAAGCAGACATCGACAGCATGAACGGCCGTAAGGTTGCCATCAAAAAAGGCTCTTCCTCTGAGCGTGTTGCAAAATCCTTCCCCGGCAGCATCATCGTTGAATATCCCGAAAATGCCAGTGCTTTACATGCAGTAGAAACCGGCGAAGCAGATTACGCTATCTGCGGTAACCTGACCACTGCTTACTATATGACTCATACCGATGACGACAATTGCCTGCAGGTTGTAGGCCATTCCGAGCGCCAGGATGACCTTGTTGTCTACGCCGAAAAAGGTAACGAAGAGCTGATTAAAAAGTTTAACACTGCTTTGAGCGACTATAAAAAGAGCGGCGAATACAAACGACTCATCAAATTCTACTTCGGCGATATCGAAAAACAGTCCTGATACACCCCTAACTCAGCTAAAAGCTAATAGCTTATATATATCACACCCCTTACAATACTCTTTTTATAATACTCCTTATCAGCCGGCACTCCTAAAGCCGGCTAACAAACACTCAACTCATCAAAAAGCAGAAAAGCCTTGCAGTAAGTCCAAACTGCAAGGCTTTTTTGCTGTATTTTTATATTCAGTTTAATCCTCCGGATGCAGCTTAATGCAGGACGCACGCACCGCCCTGTGCCAGCCGCGCAGCAAATGATTACGCTTTTCTTCATCCATATCGGGCATAAAGGTCTGCTCAATAACGTGATTGCCCTTAATCATTTCCTTGTCATCCCAATAGCCTACTGCCAGACCTGCAAGATAAGCAGCGCCCATAGCCGTTGTTTCAATGCAGCTCGGGCGTTCTACCTTAACGTTGATAATGTCCGCCTGCGTCTGCATCAGGAAGCTGTTGGCGCACGCACCACCATCAACCTGCAGCGAGCTCAGCTTAATACCGCTGTCCTCTTCCATAGCCTTCAGCACATCGTACACCTGATAAGCAATAGCTTCAAGCGTTGCACGCACAATATGATTACGGTTAACACCGCGCGTCAGGCCGACAATCGCACCGCGCGCATATTGGTTCCAATGCGGCGCACCCAGTCCGACAAAAGCAGGAACCATATAGCAGCCGTTGGAATCGGGCACAGATTTCGCCATAGCCTCAGATTCGGCAGCATTGCGAATCAGTCCCAGCTCATCACGCAGCCATTGGATAGCAGCGCCGGCAACGAAAATAGAGCCTTCCAGCGCATATTCCACCTTGCCGTCCACGCCCCAGGCGATAGTTGTAACAAGACCGTTTTTGCTGTCTACAGGCTTTTCGCCGGTATTCATCAGCATAAAGCCGCCTGTACCGTAGGTATTTTTTGCTTCGCCGGGTGCAAAGCAGGTCTGTCCGAACAGCGCACATTGCTGGTCACCTGCAGCGCCGGCAATAGGAATAGAAGCCTCAAAAAGCTTCGCATCGGTGGAGCCGTATATGCAACTGGAGGCTTAACCTCCGGCAGCATTTGGCGCGGAATGCCCAAAACAGTCAGGATTTCGTCATCCCACTGCAGAGTATGAATATTAAACATCAATGTACGGGAAGCATTGGAATAATCCGTAACATGAACCTTACCGCCGGTCAGCTTCCAGATAATCCAGCTGTCAATAGTACCGAACAGCAGCTGGCCTGCTTCCGCACGCTCGCGTGCATGAGGTACGTTTTCCAGAATCCAGTGCAGCTTGGTACCGGAGAAATAAGCATCCAGAACCAGGCCTGTCTTTTCGCGGAACATATTGGCATAGCCACGGATTTTCAGCAGATCACAGTATTCTGCGGTACGACGGCACTGCCAGACAATCGCCTTGCAGATAGGACGACCGGTATTCTTGTCCCAAACTACGGTAGTTTCGCGCTGGTTCGTAATACCGATGCCGGCAATATCAGCTGGAGTAACATCCAGCTTGCTCATTGCCTCGTACATCAGGCCTACCTGAGTAGCCCAGATTTCCTCGGCATCGTGCTCTACCCAGCCTGCCTGCGGATAATACTGCGTAAACTCCTTTTGTGCTACGCTGCAGATTTCTCCATGCTTGTCAAATAAAATACAGCGGCAGCTGGTAGTTCCCAAATCCAGTGCCATGATATATTTATTTTTCATGCTTTCACGACCTTTCCTTGATATTTTTAAGTATAACACAAAACATAAGGAGCCGCCACTTTCGTAGCAGCTCCTAAAAAAGCATATTTAATTATATGTGATTGGGAATCCTGATAATGTATACGCTGCCTTATCACACGTCCGCAAACCTTCGCCAAAGACGTGGGAGAAGGTGACGGAGACGAATAAGGGTGACGACGGCGTACTTTTAGTACGTCTAGGAATCCTGATGATGTATACGGCGCCTTATCGCACGTCTTACAGATTAGGCAGGAACATTACCAACCCCGGAACATAGGTGACAATAAGCAATGCTACTAACAACGCTACGATAAACGGCCAAACCTCCTTGAAGAACTCGCCGAGCGGCGTTTCCGTTATCGCACAAACCGTAAACATCATTGAACCGAACGGTGGCGTCAGACCGCCAATCATAATGTTAACAATACAGATAATACCAAAGTGTACAGGGTCTACACCCAGTTTGGTTACAACAGGAACGAGCAGCGGTGCCAGAATAATCAGTGCAGCGCCACCCTCCAGGAACATGCCCAAAATCAGCAGCAGGATATTTACCAGCATCAGCATCATGTACGGATTGCGGGTAAAGTCAAGCATTGCGGAGGTGATATGCTGCGGAATACGCTCCCAGTTCAGATAATAGCCAAAGAAAGAAGCTGCAACGATAATCAGTACAACAGAGCTGGTACCGTAAATAGTTTCCTTCATAATCGGCCAAGCATATTCCCACTTCAGCTCCTTATAGATGAAGGCGCCTACCAGGATGCAGTAAACTACAGCTACAGCGCCTGCCTCGGACGGAGTGAACATACCCATGCGCAGGCCGGCAATAATACCGAACGGGAAAAGCAGCGCCCAGATAGATTCCTTAAGCTGAGTCATAATTTCACCGAAGGTAGCAGCCTTTTCACGTGAAGGCTTATAGCCACGCTTTTTGGAAACAATGGCAACAACAATCATCATAGATACTGCCATGAGAATGCCGGGCACATAGCCTGCCATAAACATTTTAGTTACGGATACGCTGGCAATCAGCGCATAAATAATAAGGTTAATTCCGGGAGGAATTACAGGCGTACTTGCGGAGGACGCAGCTGTTACCGCAGCACTGAAGGCTCTGCCGTAACCGCGCTTTTCCATTTCCGGAACAAGCATTTTACTCTGCATAGCAGCGTCAGCGTTGGCACTGCCGGAAACACCGCCCATCAGCAGGCTGAGCAGTACGTTAACCTGAGCCAGACCACCGGTCATATGACCCATGAGCACGTCGGTAAATTTCATCAGCTTATCGCTGATACCGGCATAGTTCATGATGGAGCCTGCCATAATAAAGAAGGGAATTGCCAGCAGCGGGAAGGACTGCGTGCTGGTAATAATACGTTGGAATACCAGATGCGCAGGAGAAGTCGCATCCAAAAAGGTAAAGTAGGAAATCGTTGCACCGAACAGGGCATAAGCGATTGGAATACTGGAAAAATAAAGGACAAAGACAATGATGACGGGCAAATAAGCCATTATTTTTCCTCCTTTCCGGAACCGGTAACATCCTGCCAGACAAATTTAATAGAATACACGGTCATGAGTACAAACGCAATCAGTACAGAAGAACTGATATAAACGGAAGAAATACCCAGTACCGGGGTCATTTTCGTATAGGATTTGGAAATATAGATAACAGAAAGATAAGACATGTAGCCGTTGAGCGCGACAAGAATAACGTCGGTAATCAGGCCGATAGCCTTCTGCATACCTTGGGGCATTCTCTTAACAATGATATCAACGCCAACGTGACCGCGATGTTTAAATACGGCAACAGCGCCGATAAATACCGACCAGACAAAGCAACCGGTAGCAACCTCTTCAGACCAAACAAGGCCGGAGTTAAAAACATAACGCAGAACAATATTGATGACAACAAGGATAGTAGTAATGCTGATGAAAAATGCAGCAACTAAATCTTCCAGATTATTTAGCACGAAGCTCAGGTTTTTACCCAAAATTTTACCTCCATTTTTTATAGTAATACTTATGCAAAGGAAGGAGCTGTCACGCCGCATGCATGCAGCGTGGTAGCTCCTTAGTGTTTCATTATAACTGTTTAGTAATGTTGAAAAAATCTACAGCTTATTTTGCAGCGCGGATTTTTGCCAGCTCAGCTTTCAGCTTTTCATAGATACCAGGAGTTGCGCCTTCTTTTTCTTCCATCTGTTTAAATACAGGCTCGGTAGCTTTTTCGAAAGCAGCATGGTCAACATCGTTGAATTTTACGCCCTTGCTTTCCAGTTCCTTATAAACCTTGTTATAGGATTCGGTGGAAATCTTGGTCATTTCTTTACCGCCGTAAGCAAATTCTTCAGCAACAATCTTCTGATCTTCCGGAGACAGGCTGTTGAATACTTTGGTGGAAATGTATACGCCGCAGGTGCCCAGGAAATGCTTGGTGGTAGCTACGTTTTTAACGTGCTCATAGCATTTGGTACCGATGTTGGTGAATTCGGAGCCTTCCAGACCATCTACAACGCCTTGGGAAACGCCGGACAGAGTTTCGGAGAACGGCAGGCTGGTAGCAGTAGCGCCCATAGCATTGATGGTGTCAATGAACAGCTTGCTGCCGGGAGTACGCAGTTTCAGACCTTTCATGTCTTCCGGTTTAGTAATAACCTTGTTGGTCATAACATTACGGAAGCCAAAGATGTAGTCCAGAGCCAGAACCTTAATACCTTTTTCTTCAGCTTTCTTTTCCATGTCCTTAACCAACGGAGTTTCAATCATCTTCTCATATTCGTCATAGGATTGATACAGCATCGGGCCAACCAAAGGTTTGAAATCAGGTACATAGTCGCCCAGATAAGACGGGTCTTCTACAGAAATAAAGTTAGCACCGTTAGCAACCTGCTCCAGGCCATCCTTGTAGCAAGCCAGCTGGTTTTGACCAAAGCATTGAATTTCTACACGGCCATTGGTTTTCTTGTTAATACGTTCAGCAACCAATTCCATGGATTTGTACAGCTGCTCATCGGGAGAAAATACATGGCTCAGCTTCAAAACAACCTTTTTGTCAGAACCTGCTGCCTTTTCATCCTTTTTGTCAGAACCGCCGCAACCGGTCAGCGCCAACATCATAACAGACATTAACAGAAGAGCTACGATCTTTTTCATGTTCATCCTCCTAAATCCCTTGTTGAATTTTGTTGAAATTTAATGTAATAGAGATTCCCGTTTGAATCTGATACCATATTAACAGAGTGACACAGAATTGTCAATAATTTTACGCACATTTAGCAAATGTACTTGTAGTCTAGCTTTTGGCCGTTTTTTATCCCTATTGGTCTTATTATGTCCCACTTGTTTTTTCGCTTATCTTATGCTAAGATAGTGTTGAACATTATTGAAAATTTCAAGGAGGAATAGAAATGGTTCAAATTTTTGCGCACCGCGGCTTCAGCGGCTATTATCCTGAAAATACTATGCTTGCTTTCCAAAAGGTAGCAGAAGAAACTGTTGCTGACGGCATTGAACTGGATATCCAGCTCACCAAAGACGGTGAAATCGTTATCATGCATGACGAAATGCTTGACCGCACCACTAACGGCAGCGGCTGGCTGAAGGACCATACCCTGGAAGAGCTGAAAATGCTTTCTGTAGGCGTTAATGTCAAAGGCTTCTTCCCTCGCCAAACCATTCCTACATTACGCGAATATTTCACCTGGCTGAAAACTACCAAGCTGATTACCAATATCGAGCTCAAAACCAGCTATTTTGAATATGAAGGCATTGAAGAAAAGCTCATTGCTATGGTTAAGGAATTCGGTCTGGAAGACCAGATCTGGTATTCTTCCTTCAACCATTACACTGTTGCCAGAATCAAAAAACTGATGCCGGAAGCAAAATGCGGTCTTTTAACCGACACCTGGCTGATGAACATCGGTGAATACGCTGCTTCCCAAGGTGCTGCAAGTGTTAACGCCCGCACCTATTTCTGTGCTAAGGAAGGCGTTGCTGCTGATCTGCACGCACACAACATCGCTCTGCAGGCATGGACTCCTAACGATGCTGAAATGATGCAGGAGCTGGTTGATGCCGGTGTTGACGTTCTGATTACCAATTATCCTGACATTGCCGCAAAGGTTTTAGGCAGATAATTTATATCAGCCACCTGATGCATAATTAAATCAGAAAGGATTGTGTTTATGCCTAAGAAGGTTACCCTGAAGGATATTGCTGCCAAGGCAGGTCTTTCGCCTTCCAGCGTATCGATGATTCTCAACAGGCGCAGTATTGACCGCTTCAACGCGGAAACTGTTGAGCAGGTCTACGCTATCGCCACTGAGCTCGGCTATAAAAGCAGCAAGGAAAAAGCCTACGCCCTCGTCAGGCCCTCAGATACACTGATCATTATTATCTGTCCTTCATTATTCAATCCTTTCTATACTACTATTATCCAGGGTATTGAAATCGCTGCCCGTAAGCAGGGCTTTGTTACCTCCGTCCGCACCACCTATTGGGATACGGATACGGAAAAATTTATCATGGAGCAGGCCCGCAAATTTAACGTTGCCGGTGTCATCTTCGCCATGATTCCCCAACAGCCGCAGCTGGCGTACAAGCTCAGCAAATATCTGCCCGTTGTTGCCATCGGTGACAGACGCAGTGATCTGGAGCTTGCTACAGTAGATATGAATAATTTTACTGCAGGTCAGCTCATCGGCAAGCATCTTACGGATTTAGGCCATAAGCATGTTGCCTATCTTTCTACAACGCTCAACGACCAGCACACCTCACGTGTGCGCCGCTATCAGGGTCTGGAGGATGCTTGCAAGACAGCAGGCGCCAAGCTTTCCCTCTTCACTCAAGAGATTACTTCTGACTATGAGCTTTCGCACGTTGAAGTAGAATACAGTACAGGCTATGAGCTTGCCAAACGCTGTCTTGAAGCAGCGCCGGAAGCAACAGCCATGGTCGCTATCAATGATATGGTTGCCTATGGTGCATATAATGCCATTATCGACAGAGGCCTGAAGATTCCCGAGGATATCAGCCTTTGCGGTTTCGACAACATCTTCCCCTCGCATCTGCGCGGCGTCAACCTCACAACTATCGACAACTCGCTGACAGAGTGCGGCAAAAGTGCCTTCAAGCTGTTGCAGGAGGAAATTGCCAGCTACGAGCACCACGGCAAATTTGAGCCTATCACTCATGTAGAATACAAATGCCGTCTTGTTGCCCGCTCCAGCAGCGGTCCGGCTCCCAAGCGTTGACAATTACCGCAGGATACTGTACAATAAAGCCTACATAGTTTCTATGAATTAAAGAATTGTGCAGGTTTTCATTATGAACAACAAATATAGCAAAGCACTCAAAGCTGCTTTTCCACTAACGCTGCCAATTTGCGCAGCGTTTCTTTTTTTAGGCATCTCCTACGGCTTTTATATCTGCAGCAAGGGCTTTTCTCCCTGGTACCCATTTTTTACCAGTGCTCTCGTCTTTGCCGGCAGCATGGAATTCGTTCTGGTCACAATGCTGCTTAGTCCCTTCAATCCTTTGTACTGCTTTTTTATGGCACTGATGATTAACTCACGTCATCTGTTCTACGGTCTGAGCATGCTGGAAAACTATAAGAATACCGGTCTGAAAAAGTTTTATCTGATTTTCGGTATGTGCGATGAATCCTTCGCCATCAACTGCAATACTGTTATCCCTGAAGGCATCGACAAGGGCTGCTTTATGGTCTGCGTAAATCTGCTGAACCAAATCTACTGGGTAGCGGGCGCAACCATCGGCGGTCTTTTAGGCAACAGTCTGCAAATCAATACCAAAGGCCTGGATTTTGCCCTTGTCGCTCTCTTCACGGCAGTTTTCGTCAGCCAGTGGCAATCGACAGAAAATCACACTCCTGCTGTTTTAGGCATTGTCATTCCGTTGGTTTGCCTGGTGCTCATCGGTCCGCAAAGCTTTATTCCGCCGGCCATGCTGCTTCTGCTGCTGGTATTTATCACAGCATATTACAAAGGAGGCATTAAATTATGACCTTTACCGAACAAATCATAACCATTGCCGCCGTTGTCGCAGGCACTATGCTGACGCGCTTTCTGCCCTTCATCCTGTTTCCGGCCAACAAAAAAACGCCGCCATTAGTAGCGTTTTTAGGCAAAATGCTGCCTGCGGCCGTTATGGGCATGCTTGTGGTCTACTCCCTCAAGGATACGCAAATTATGACCGGCAGCCACGGTATGCCTGAAGCTATCGCCGTAGCACTGACAGTTATCCTGCAGGCAACTCTGCGTAATCTGCTGCTGACGATAGCAGCAGGCACTATAGGCTATATGCTGCTGGTGCAATATGTGTTTGTGTGAAACGTTCTATATAAAAAGCTATACACAAGCTGCTTTGCTTAAGACAGCACTAACCCCTATATATAATAGTAAATTAACTTTCTGCTATTATAATACAGGGTTATTTTTTGCCGTACTAAATTAAAACTACCCTCCGCCATGCTCTGTCCAACATGACGAAGGGTAGTCTTTTCATTTATATCCTATATATACTGCCAATGTCCCCTAAGCAAATATATACAGAAAGAAGGAATTTGTAAGTGTAAGCATCTTTGAAGCTTTGTGCGTCAGGGCAGCTTCCGCCCCGTCTATAATAAATTGTTCTCTATCCAATTTGCGTCTGCTGACCGCTCCCATTTGGGAGCGTTGCAGACATTTTAAGAAAGGTGGTAAGACCTGAGTCTTTAGTTAATTATGCTGCAGTCGGGAAGAACGGCCATACGATAGGAATAACGATGATTGCAACAATCATGCTGACTGCTACCAGACCGCCGCCGCATTTAACATAATCCATGAATTTGTACTTGCCAGGGCCAAGTACCAGGGTGTTCGGAGGAGTACCTACCGGAGAAGCGAATGCACAGCTGGAAGCAATCAGGATTGCCATCAGTACAGCTTTCGGAGATGCACCCATTTGTGCGGACAGTGCGATGCCAACCGGGCACAGCAGAGCTTTAGAAGCGGTGTTGCTCATAAACTGAGTCAGGACAACTGCCAGACCGAAGAGTACTGCAGTTACCAGGTACGGAGACGGGTTACCGCCCATCAGGCTTACGGTGAATTCAGCAATCAGCTTGCCAGCGCCGCTGGTGTTCATAGCTGTTGCAACAGGAATCATGCCTGCAAACAGGAAGATAGTAATCCAGTCGATGGAGTTATAGGCTTGTTTTTCAGTGATGCAACCTGTCAGTACGCACAGTACCGCTCCGACAACAGCAGCCAGTTCCAAAGGAACGATGCTGGTTGCCATAGAACCAATAACGCCAACCATGATGATACCGCAGATCATTTGTTTTTTAGGAGTAGTGTTGGTAGCATCAATCTCTTGCTCTACATCTGCTACCTCTTCGGTTTTAGCTTCCGGCAGGATGTATTTGCCAAGGAACATCATGTAAACGATGCCGGCAATAGTAATAGGAATACCGATGTAGGCATATTCAAAGAAGCCAAATTGCAGCTCCGGCATACCAGCTGCTTTCAGAGCAACGTTTGCCAGAATGTTCGGCGGGGTACCAATCAGGGTGCAGGTACCGCCAAGGCCGGCAGCGAAAGCCAACGGCATCAGCTGACGGGAAGCGGAAAGCTTTGCTTGTGCGCAGATACCCATAACTACAGGAATCAGGCAAGCGGTGGTACCGGTGTTAGACAAGAACGCAGACATAACAGCTGCAATAACCATAAGACCAAACATCAGGCTGTTTTCATTGGTACCAAACAGCTTTACTACAGCGCCGCCAACCTTTTGAGCAAGTCCGGTGTAAAACATAGCAGCGCCAACGACGAACATACCGCCAAAAAGAACTACAGTAGAATCTGCCAGGCCAAGGAAGATTTGGTTCTCAGGAACCAGGCCCAATGCACTGCAGGCTATAGCAGCCAGAACCGCGGTCATTGCCAGCGGAATCATTTCGGTAACGAATAACAGTGCAACTACTGCTAACAGAATTAAGCATTTAATTGCTGGTGTCATAAAAATTTCCCTCCACTTATTTCTTCTTAAATAGGTTTACATATTGAAAAGTGTTTACAAAGAGCTTACCATCTTCGCCTCGATGCGGGAAGACTTTACCTTCCTTTTTCCTGTTCTCGATAGCTCGATAGTAAAACTTCTTGTCTACCTGTTTCAGGTACTCCCGAATCTTAGAATCTTCTTTTTCATCATTCATGATAAGTGCAATGTCCAAAACTTATCAGCTCCTTTCTTGTTCCTTTTGGAGAGTGCCTTTCACTGTTAGAGATTATACAACATATTCCAAAATAATAAAAATACCTAGTTGGAATAGAAGTTATATGAATTAAGTATATTTCAGAAAGTAATTAAATATATTTTGAAACTAATTTCCACTTGTTTTTTACAGCAGGCAGTTTTATATTATACGATAATTATCGCCGGAATAAAAATACCTATGTAGCATTATTCATATATCAGTCAGGAATATTTTAGGCAAACAAAAAGCCAGTCTGCCAACGACGTACAAGGAGGTAGGCTATAACGTCATCGCTCGCGGACTGGCATATATAATACTGCTGTTTAAAGCTTAAAGCAAAATATTCTTAAACCATTTACTATAGTATTCTCTGTCCAACTCTTTGAGATAGTTCAGTACAAAGCTCATCTTTCTTCTTAACCTCTTTTTAATGCTTTCAGGGATGCTTCGCTCAGTTTGAAGCCCTGTACTCTTCTGCTGAAGGCAAAGCCTTTTTCACCACAATGCGGGAATACTTTTGCTGCACCGTTGCGTTGACGGCACAGATGTGCGAATAAACCGATTTCTTTTTCGACTGCCATTTTTGTTTCAGCCATGATTGTTCTCTCCTTTGCTTTGAATAAGTCAATTTGTCAATTTGCTCTGTATAAGGCCTCTGCTTTATACGCATTTAGTATAACAGATATTGCTTAATAAGAAAAATAGCTAATAGGAATTATAGATATGACATTTTATTATTGCTTTTTAGCTTTCTTCTGTTCTATAATAGCCTTAATCGTTGTAATTCTTGAAAATACACTAGCAATATGATAAACTAATTATATTATACCTATATTTAGAATCTATTACTGTTTCTATTTTACATAAGTTTAGTATTAGTTGGAGGTCTGCAAAACATGGAATTAGACAATTACAGAAACTTTTTGGCAATTATCGAAGCCGGTAGTTTTACCGGTGCGGCTGATTACGTACATATCGCTCAGCCGGCCCTCAGCAAGCAGCTGCGTGCTCTGGAAAACTATTTCGGCACCAAGCTGATAATTACCACCCGCGGCAGCCGTCAGATTCTCCTGACCGAAGCAGGACGCGTCCTCTATCAAAAAGCGAAGTACATGTGTGCTTTGGAGGATCTCGCCAAAAGCGAAATCGAAAACATCATGGGCGGTGTTGTAGGTACGCTGCGTTTCAGTATCGCCAACTCCCGCAGTGCTTTATTCATTAAATCCTCCCTCAAGGATTTCTGTGCTCTTTATCCTAATATTAAATGTGAGCTGTTTGAAGCAAGCATAAACGAACAGACACAGCAAATGCTTAACGGTATTACTGAGCTTGGCATTTTAAGCGTACCGGTAGAGCATCAGGATAACTTTGAAGTTCTCTTCCGTCGCGATGAAGAACTGACAGCCGTTTTCCATAAAAACTCTGTTTTTCTGGATGACAGCAAAAAGGTTGTCACCCTTAAGGAATTAGAGGATGTACCTCTGAGCATCAGCTCCGGCTGCTCCGAAATTTTCCTCAAGGCCTGTGCGCAGGCATCTATCGTTCCGCGTATCACCTGCACCAGCACAACCCGCAGCACTACTTTGGAATGGACACGCGTCAAGGCAGCCGTTTCTATCGTGCCTGTAGAGTCTGGAGAGGACCTTGGCGAAGAATTTATCACCCGTCCTATATCCGACATCAAGGCCGACGTTTACAAGACCGTAGTAAAGGTTAAGGACAGACCGCTTTCCGTCGTTGCCCAGCATTTTCTCAAATTTTATTCCAAAACCCGTAATTCACAGCAGGTATGCAATCTGGACGAGGTTCTGAAGAATTCTTCTTTATAAAACAAAAACCGCCTCACGGCGGTTTTTTTATTATACTAAGCTTATCTTTCCTTGCGAAAGCAATAAAAAAGCCGCCTTACCCGGCGGTTTTTTTATTGTTGCATTGCCACACCCCTGTAACAAGCTACACACGATAAAATTGGAGGAGAAGGAGAATTTGAAAAATCTTTACGTAACAGAACAGCAAATTGTCCGATTTGCTTAGTTTGTTCTAATGTTAGGGAAATCAATATTTCGACCCACATTTGATAGTTGAAAAAACCGTCTTTGCAAGCAAAGACGGTTAATGCGCACAATTAAGATAGCTGCCACTCTCACATAAACAGTATCTTGTCTGTTAACATCTTCTCCTGTCGCTCGCAGGTCAAGCATATGCTTGTACGAAGTACTTTGCTGACTCCAGGCAAGCCTGTTACAGCGGCGGGACCGTGTGGATTTTCACCAATTAGCGCTTCATACGAAATATTGATTTGTTGCTTTTAATTATACTAAGTCCGATTAAGAATGTCAAGACTTTAGCGAAAAAGTTCTCGAAAAAAATATTGTAAGAACTTATATCACTAAAGAGGCGCTTATTTGTTGACAATAAAAGAATTAGCATCTCTTACTCTTTTTAGGTTAAAAATTCTCACGCCCCGCTTTGTTTTACATTGTATTTTTACACTTTTATATTAATGTTTTGCAGCACCTATAAGCCATTATAAAAAAAAAAGGCCTCCCACTGATGAAGCTTCATCAGTGGCAGCCTTTTGTTTTTGCCAGTCAAAAATCACCACTGGGTGCTTTCTTGCCGGACTTTATTTGTTTTGATTGCGATGCCTCATTGAAGCACGATCAATATCAAAGGCATTAATCAGCTCGGTAACAGCCTGACTTGGGGATACCACGCCATTAACAGCTGCTTCCATTACTGCCGGTAAGCGTCCTTTAATCATCGGGTCTTCAAAGAACAGGTTATGTAAATGCTCGTCAATCATGCTGTTAACCCAAGAAATAGTCTGCGATTTACGACGTTTGTCGAAAGAACCGCATTCCTTGGTAACCTTTTCGAACTTGCGCATTACTGCCCAAAGCTCAAGCAGGCCTTCCTTGGTCAAAGCAGAGCATCTGTAGGCGTGAGTTTTCCAGCCTTCGGTAGCAGGACGGATGAATTCAATCATACGCTCATACTCACCCTGGGTAACGATAGCTTTAGGCAGATTGTCACCATCGGCTTTGTTGACAACGATAGCGTCGGCAACTTCCATGATGCCTTTCTTGATGCCTTGCAGATCATCACCGGCACCGGTCAGTACTACCAGCATAAAGAAGTCAACCATCGAACGGACAGTGATTTCGGACTGGCCTACACCTACGGTTTCTACTAAGATAACGTCACAGCCTGCAGCCTCGCAAAGCAGCATGGTTTCACGGCTTTTACGGGCAACGCCGCCCAAGGTACCCTTTGCAGGTGACGGACGGATAAAGCAATTAGGTTCACGCGACAACATCTGCATACGCGTTTTATCACCCAAAATAGAGCCACCCGTAATAGAGCTGGTAGGGTCGACAGCAAGAACTGCGACCTTATAGCCCTGATGACACAGCATCTGGCCAAAGGACTCGATAAAGGTACTTTTGCCGGCACCCGGTACACCGGAAATGCCGATGCGCAAAGCTTTGCCTGTACGCGGCAGAAGAGCCTGCAGGACACGCTGTGCTTTATCAAAATCCCTCGGTGCATTGCTTTCTATAAGAGTAATAGCTTGAGATAAGGTTTTACGATCGCCTTCACTGACTCCTTTTATTAACTCTTCCGGACTAGGCTTTTTCCTCAAGGGGAATTTCCTAATTTTATCCACAGGGTTATACTTCTCCTCGCTGACAGCGTTTACGGCACTGTCAATCCCGCCCATTACAGAGCAGGCAAAGTTAGGGTCTTTTTTCAGGGGTACCCAACTCGGCCTAATATCTTTTTCACCAGTTTCAGGCATTTATATCACCTCAGTCTTCAGCGTGTTCAGCTTTTGCACGGTCAACCAACATTTGCAGTAATTGGATGCAGCACTTAGGAATGTTGGTACCAGGTCCAAAGATGCCTGCTGCACCATGTTCATACAGGTAGTCGTAATCCTGTGCAGGAATTACGCCGCCGATACATACCATGATATCTTCACGGCCACGTTTCTTCAGTTCTTCAACGATTGCCGGCAGCAATGTTTTATGACCTGCAGCCAGGGAAGAGAAGCCAACCATATCAACGTCGTTATCTACAGCGTCTTGTGCAGATTCTTCCGGAGTCTGGAACAGAGGACCAACGTCGACGGTCCAGCCCATATCAGCGAAGGAGGTTGCCAGAACTTTTTGTCCGCGGTCATGACCGTCTTGGCCCATTTTAGCCAGGAAGATACGAGGACGACGGCCTTCAAGTTTTTCAAACTCATCAGCCAGTTTGGTAGCTTTTTCCATGTCATCGTTGCCGCTGAATTCACTGGAGTATACACCGGATACAGTGTGGATTACAGCATTGAAACGACCGGATACTTTTTCAACTGCGTCAGAAATTTCACCGAGGGAAGCACGGTCGCGAGCAGCTTGTACAGCCATTTCCAGCAGGTTGCCGTTGTCACGGGTTTCTGCTGCGCGGGTAATAGCTTCCAGATCGCGTGCAACAGCGTCGTTGTCGCGTTCTGCTCTCAGTTTTTCCAGACGTTTAATCTGAGCGTTACGTACAGCGGTGTTATCGATGGACAGTACGTTCAGCGGATCTTCCTTAGCCAGACGATATTTGTTCAGGCCAACGATGGTTTCTTTACCGCTATCGATGTTAGCTTGGCGACGAGCTGCGCACTCTTCGATACGCATCTTCGGCAGGCCGGTTGCAATAGCTTTTGCCATACCACCGAGTGCTTCAACTTCCTGGATATGAGCCCAAGCACGGCGAATGATTTCGTTGGTGAGGTATTCAACATAGTAGGAACCGCCCCACGGATCGATAATCTTGCAGACTTTGGTTTCATCCTGGATGTACAGCTGGGTGTTACGAGCAAGACGAGCGGAGAAGTCGGTCGGCAGTGCGATAGCTTCGTCCAGTGCGTTTGTATGCAGGGATTGGGTATGGCCCAGAGCAGCAGACATAGCTTCCATACAAGTACGGGAGATATTGTTGAATGGATCCTGTTCGGTCAGAGACCAGCCGGAAGTCTGGCTGTGAGTACGCAGTGCCATGGATTTCGGGTTCTTAGCGCCGAAGCTCTTAAGAATCTTAGCCCACAGAACACGAGCAGCACGCATTTTAGCAACTTCCATGAAGTAGTTTTTGCCCATATCCCAGAAGAAGGACAGACGTTTTGCGAATGCGTCTACAGGCAGGCCTGCAGCTTCACCGGTACGGATATATTCCATACCATCGGCCAGAGTGTAGCCTAATTCAAGGTCGCAGGTTGCGCCGCACTCTTGAATATGGTAACCGGAAATGGAAATACTGTTGAATTTAGGCATATATTTGGTGGTATATTCGAAAATATCACCGATGATACGCATGGACATAGCAGGCGGATAAATGTAGGTGTTACGTACCATGAACTCTTTCAGAATATCGTTCTGAATGGTACCGGCCATGATAGATTTATCAACGCCTTGTTCTTCACCGGATACGATGAAGAATGCCAGTACAGGCAGTACTGCGCCGTTCATGGTCATGGATACGGACATCTGATCCAGAGGAATACCGGAGAACAGGATGTTCATATCGAGCATGGAGCAAACAGATACGCCTGCTTTACCAACGTCACCAACTACACGCGGGTTATCAGCGTCATAGCCGCGGTGAGTCGGCAAGTCGAACGCGATGGACAGACCTTTTTGGCCTGCAGCCAGGTTACGACGATAGAATGCGTTGGATTCTTCCGCAGTGGAGAAACCTGCATATTGACGTACAGTCCACGGACGGAATACATACATTGTGGAGTAAGGACCACGCAGGAACGGAGGAATACCGCTCATGAAGTCCAAATGGTTACATTTATCATAGATATCCTTGGTGTACAGCGGAGCTTTAGGAATACGTTCCAAGGTAGTATCATAAAGGGCATCATAATTTTCGCCCATTTTTTCTTCCAGATTTTTCTTCCATTCGTCATAAGAACAAGAAGGATGATCAGGAAGGGCTACTTTAGTGAAATCCGGATTAATGCTCATTATTCAATCATCCCTTTCTTCTTTTGCAGCATCTTCAGAGTTTGGAAGCAGTTAGCTTTTACGCTGATGAAATCGTCAACGCCAGCATCTTTGTAAACTTGTTCCATGTCTTTCGGAGCAGCGCCGGCCAGGAACAGAGTAGCGGACGGTTTCATAGCTGCTTTAATCATCGGAGCCAGTTTCGGAACGATTTCCGGATAGGTAGCATCGGTGGAGCAGATAACTGCAACATCGTAGTCGCCTTCTTTGAAAGCTTTGAGGCATTTTTCGTATTGATCGCCATCTTCGCCGTCTTGGAAACCATCGTTCAGATGAACGTTGAATTCACCAACCTGCAGGAAAGAGGTGGAGAAGTCGGCACGAGCTTTATGTTGAGGAATCGGTCCCATGTTGCACAGGAATACTTCAACATTTTTGCCGGTTTTCTTAACATAGTCTTCAGTTTCGAAACGCAGTGCTTCATAACGCTCGGTCCAGTGATGAGCAGCGATTGCTTCAACGGTTTCCGGAGCTTCAGCCTTGCAGGATGCAGCAGCAACCTGACCGATAGTAGCACCGTTGCTGAATGCTTCGATTGCGCCCTCAACAGTTTCAACAGCAGCCAGCTTGCCGGCCAGATAGTTGGTGTCGATGTCAGCAACGTAAGCAGCAACAGCAGCTTCGCGTTCTTTCTTCAGTTTCGGAGTGTCCTCTTCGCGGCGCTCCAGCGGTTCTTCGGTCATGTTCGGGTACATGTTTACGCCAACAGCGCGATCGCTGCGCATTTCCAGAGCTTTGAAGCGCTTAGCCAGAACGTCAGCAACTTGTGCTTGAGGATAGCCGGCTTCCAGAGCTTTAATGATGCCGCCCATTTCCTCAACCTTTTGGAACTCAGCCCAGATTTTTTCGGTGATCTGCTTGGTCAGGGTTTCAACGCCCCAAGAACCGCCGGCAGCATCGATCGGGCTCAGCATACCAAATTCTTCTTGCAGCATTACATGCAGGTTACGAGCGATACGACGGGAGAATACGTCGCCTTTACGGATCAGCTCGTCAAACGGCGGGTTGTCATAAGTGCAAACGCCGCCTACAACGCTGGAGAAGGTTTGGGTGCAGTTACGCAGCATGTTTACATACGGGTCAACAACGGTTTTGGTGAAGCGAGCGCAACGGCCATGAACTTTAATAGCACGGTCTGCTTCTTCAGCACCGAATGCTTCCATAATAGCTGCCCAGATCATACGCAGGGAACGCAGTTTTGCGATTTCCATGAAGAAGTTAGCACCTTGGTTGAAGCAGAAGTACAGGGAGTTAGCAATGTCATGCAGTTCAACACCGCGTTTTTGCATTTGACGTACATATTCAACTGCAGTAGCAAAGGTGTAAGCAACCTCTTGAACTGCTTCCGCACCGCCATCGGTGTAAGCATCACTGTTGATGAAAACAGTGCGCAGCTCCGGAGTATTAGCTTTAGCAAATTTAATGGTTTCAGCCATTTCATCATACAAAGCATCCAGAATGGTTTCGTTTTTCCCGTTTTTTCCCAGCTCGCCGATCGGGTCGCCGCCGATAACACCGCGCAGGGTTTTAACATCATGACCGGCACCCTTCAGAGCAGCAACAGTCAGAGCCAGCAGGTTTTTAGCGCCGGCACCGGTGTACATCATAATAGGATATTTGTCAAGTTTCAGACCATTCAGCAGAACGCTCATATCTTCAACAGTAGTAACGTTCACGCCAATATCGCCGGGTTTTTCTGCATCTTTAACGTCTACGCCGTTTTTGGTTGCAGTATCCAGTTTGATATTGTAAACAGTGGAGCCCTTGGAAATTTCTTCCTTCAGCAGCTCGTTGTTTTCAGCCGGCAGGGTTTCATCGCAAGCTTGTGCAATGCCCCAGGGCTCGTGTACATAACCATTAACAGTTGCTCCGCGCAGGAAATCGCCCATACCGGGATAATCGTTGGTCGGCAGAATTGCATCAGTGCCTTTACGAGTATAAATCGGGTCAAAGGTAATGCCCTCGTAGTTTTTGGTATACATGATCTTGTCAAAGGGTTTGCCCTTTAACAGTGCATTACATGCCTCCACCCATTCATCCCAGGTGGGTTCGGTAAATTCATCAAAAGTTACCTCCGGGAATTCGGTTACTTTCTCTGACTTACGCAACATGGCTTCCAGTTCTTTGTCTGTCAACGGTCTTTCGCCATCAACGACTGCTGCAGTTTTTTGTTGTTCATCAGCCATTCAAATAATCCTCCTTTAATAATTTAATCATTACTGTGAAAAAGCTCACAGCACCAAGCTGAAACGCATATCACCTCCAGCCAATCTCGTCTGCTGATGCAGCTGCTATCCGACCGCTCTCACCCGGTCATCAGGGGACATGTGCCGCATCCTTGCTTGGATAGATTTTAAGAAGCAAACAGCATTTATATACACGGTCACGGTTGTCCAGGCCGTATATAACAAAATAACAGGCAGTTTAATCTGCCAGGAATTCCTGCAGACGTCCGTAATTAATCTGGACTCTGCGCAGCTCGTTTTCTTCAGGCATAGTATCATTAAGAATCATGTTGCCTAAAGCAGCACCCGGCTCTGCGCCGCGGTTCTGCATAAAACGGGCATAGTATTCAATCTGCGGAACATCTTCGGCAGCCTTGTAAATAACAGCAGCCTGTTCCAAAGGATCTTCTGCGATGATATAGGGATTTACACCTTCATTAAAGTATTTTTTCAAAAGCTCGCAGATATCTGTCTTTTTGGGGTTATATTGCACACGTACGCACTTTACTTCCAGCTCACCGCTGGCTTTAGCACGTCCGGCAACAACTTCTTCAACGCCTTTCATACCTTCAAAGGCCGCAAGCAGTTCAGCAATTTTGCCTGCCAAATATAATTCTTTCATATCAATAACCTCCCTTTAAACAGCAAAAAATAAAGCCACCACATTTGTGATGGCTGGATTGTCAGCACGACAGCGCACCCCTACGCTGTCGTACTTGAGAGGAGAAAGGAAATGTTCTCAGCTAAAAGAAAAATTTGAGAATGGGATTTGAAAAACACGATATGTCCAGTATCGCGGACAAGTATGACAGATAACATCGATGGCCCGGCCACTCTCCAAAAGGTCACAGCCATCACGTGACCTTCAATGGCATAAGAAACAGAAAACCGTTTCTCAAAAAGAATCCTTCACCCAATACGGGCGGGACTTTTGAAAAACGGCGAAATATCAAAAGCTACTAGGTGCACAAACCTATACTACAGCTCTACGACATCTCTCCCCGTCTCTCGCAGGTCAAACGACGATGCATCTTACAGGCAGTTCTTCTGGCTTCGCTTCTTCACGTGTTTCACCTTCCCAGAGGACCCCTCCAGTGGTATAAACAAAACACGCTCCACGTCACAGCGGCGGGACCGTGCCGGACTTTCACCGGCTTCTCTATTGAGCTTTCGCACCTGTAATATCAATATCAACTTGTTGTCTTAATTATAGCAGTTACTATTTACCTTGTCAACCTTTTTCGTGGATTTTTATTTTTGTATTTGTATTCCATGTATGTAACAGTCTTATGTATATTTGTGTCCATTTCTGATTAACTGTTCTTTGTGTTTAATTTACATATAATACAATAAAAAATCTATTATATCAGCAGCAACCGGCTTTAAGGCAATAAAAAACGCCTACAGCTCAGCTGCAAGCGTTCTTACGATTTAGCAATCTTCATTTTTATACACCTGTTAATGGATATAGTAGAAATTCATTTCATATAAAGCTTTGACAAATTTTTCCAGCATTATTCTCACCTCCCAAAATCAGTGAATCATATACCATTTAAAGTTGCACAGAGTTTCAACAAATTTTTCAAAAGTCATTTTTATATCATCCCTTCTGCTTTATTTTAAGGTCTTGCCTTAATATGCATTAAGTATAACACCTTATGACATTTTTGTCCACTATGGACTTTTTATGTCCCGATAGATGTTTATAATGCTTCAAAGCCTTGCACCATGCGATTTTACAAGGATTTTTCATACAAAAGCAAAGAGGACTGCAAGAAAAATTTTTCTTAAATCAGGAAAAATTTTTCTGCAATCCTCTAAAATTATGCCTGCTTAGCCTTAAACCACCATGCCAGCAGCGGCGGGATAAAAATATTTATCACCAGCACTCGCACCAGCTGATAGGTCAGGATAATCGAAACATTCTCACCCATACTCATACCGGCTAAAGACATTTCGGCTATGCCTCCCGGCGCCATCGCCAGGAACGCCGTTACCAGCGAAAAGCCGTAGCGTGCTGAAAGCACATTAGCCATACCGATACTCACAACAATGAGTATCGCCGTACCGATAAGAATATAGGGCACCATTTTTTCGGTTTTTACGATGCGGTCCGCATCAAGCTGCATACCCATAAACAGACCGATGCTGGCCTGCGCCGCCGCCATGAGCCAAAAAGGCACAGGCTGCACACCGCCGTCAAAGACGGAAAATGCAGCCGTCGCCAAAATCGGTCCAAGCAGTTTCGGCGTCGGCATATGTATTTTGGTTGCTATAAAGCTGCCCAATATAGACAAGGGCACTACAACAAGCCAATGTATTCCGCCATGGTTGGGCAATGCTACGCTGCTGCCTGTCACCTGCGCATGCAAAAGCCAGATTACAAGAAACGGCACAGTAATAACTACGCCCAGCAGACGCAGCACTTGCATCACCATGACAACGTTGGGGTTGACCTCCTTGTCGTCCTCGCAAAGCAGCATCGTCAGCGTCATGCCTCCGGGAAGCATACCCATGATGCAGCTTTTGAGGTTTTCCCGCGCCAGCTTTGCCGTAATAAAGGCCAAGGCAATACTGGCAGCCAAAATAACTATCGTTGCTTCCGCTACACCAACCAGCTCAGCCAAAAAGTTATTCCAAGTATCCGAGGTAAAGGTAGAACCGATACCGTAGCCCGCAACCATCAATGCATATTCGCGCCATTGCTTAGGCCAGCTTACGTCGCTGCGATGTGTCAGAGTTTTACAAAGCAAAGCAGTCAACAGGCCGCCCAGCAAAAACGGTATCGGCAGATGCATGCGTACCAACAGGCTTCCCAGGCAAAGCGCCATGATAAAAAGCAATAAGCGGTTTAAAAACATGGCTTTTACTCCTGCTCTACACCGTTAGCGGATAAAGCATTCATGATGCGCTCAATCAGCTCACCGCGCATTGTATGCTGTGAGGAGGAATAAGTGATAATCTCATGCTCCTTCAGGCCCATTTCGCGCTTAAAAAGCGCCTTTTGGGACATGGCCGCATTTTTAGAAAGCTTATCGGATTTTGTCAGTACAACCTGTACCTTCAGGCCGCAGCTGCGCAGCCAGTTAAAGCATTCCATATCGCTGTCCATAGGCTTATGGCGGATATCAATCAGCTGGCAGACTACACCGAGGTTTTCGCTGCCGGATAAATATTTGCTGATAAAGCCGGACCATTGGTCCTTATTATTATGGTTTGTTTTAGCAAAGCCATAACCGGGTAAATCTACCAGATAAAAGGATGCTCTTTCATCCTCACCCTCAACTACGCGCTTAGCCTCCAGCTCGTAAAAATTGATGGTCTGAGTTTTACCGGGAGTAGAGCTTACGCGTGCCAGGCCGTTGCGGCGGCAGAGTGAATTGATAAGCGACGATTTGCCGACATTACTGCGGCCGATAAAGGCAGCCTCAATCAGAGAAGGCTGCGGATATTGGTCTGCGCGTACTGCGGAGGCCACATATTTAGCACGGATAATATCCCAATTATCTTTACTCATTTTTATCCTCCAATGCCAGCTTCAAAACATCATCAAGATGCTCAACAGGAATAAACTGCATTTCCTTGCGAATATTTTCCGGCAGCTCATCCAGATCCTGCATATTGCGCTTCGGCAGCAGTACTGTCTTTACGCCATAGCGATAAGCCGCCAGCATTTTTTCCTTAATGCCGCCGACAGGCCATACCTTGCCGGACAGGGAAATTTCGCCGGTCATCGCCAGCTTGCCCTTAACCTTTTTGCCTGTCAGCGCCGATACCATAGCAGTAACCATAGTTACACCGGCAGACGGACCATCCTTCGGCACAGCACCCTCCGGCAGGTGGATATGAATATCCATCGTTTCGCCAAAGTTGGCTGCAATCCCCAGCGCGTCCGCACGGCTGCGGATATAGGTATAACCGGCCTGAGCCGACTCCTTCATTACATCGCCCAATTGACCTGTAAGCGTGAGGTTGCCCTTGCCCTTAAACGCCAGCACCTCTACCTTCAGCAGCTCGCCGCCAACGCTGGTCCACGCCAGACCATTGGCAACACCGACACTGGATTTCAGGCTGATATCATCATCAAGATAAATAACAGGTCCCAGATATTTTTCCAGATTCTTTTCTGTTACCTGAGCGCCCTTACTCTTGCCCTTGACGATTTTGAACGCAACCTTACGGCAAATGCCTGCCAGCTTACGCTCCAAGTTACGCACGCCTGCTTCTCTGGTATAGTCATGAATTACACGGCGGATAGCCTTCTCGCTGACGCTGACCTTGTATTTTTCCAAGCCGTTGAGCTTCAACTCCTTCGGCAAAAGATGCAGTTGGGCAATCTTAACCTTTTCTTCGTCAGTATAGCTGCTCAGCTGGATAATTTCCAAACGGTCCAAAAGAGCCGGCGGAATAGTATCAACAGCATTTGCTGTTACAATCCAGAATACATGTGATAAATCAAACGGGAATTCAATAAAGTGGTCACTAAAGCTGTTGTTCTGCTCCGGATCAAGCACCTCTAAGAGAGCAGAAGCCGGATCGCCACGAAAATCAGAAGCCATTTTATCAATCTCGTCCAACAGGAAAACCGGATTCATGCAGCCACAGGTCTGCATACCATGAATAATACGTCCCGGCATAGAACCGATATAGGTACGACGATGACCGCGGATTTCAGCTTCATCACGCACACCACCCAAAGAAATACGGGTAAATTTACGCTTAATAGCCTTGGCAATGCTGCTCGCCAAGCTTGTTTTACCAACACCCGGAGGTCCTACCAGACACAGAATCGGTCCACGTGTACTCTTGGACAACGCACGTACCGCCAGATATTCCAGAATACGCTCCTTAACCTTCTTCAGGCCGTAGTGATCCTTATCAAGAATATCCTGCGCCTTATCTATATCAAAATTATCCTTGGTGAATTTGCCCCAAGGCAACGCAAGCAAAGAATCAATATAGGTGCGGATTACCGCTCCCTCCGGCGTCATCGGCGGCATTTTCGTCAGACGTCCCAGCTCCTTGTTGATTTTTTCCGCCACATTTTGCGGCATTTTCAGCTTGGACATCTGTTCCTTGTAGTCGGCAATTTCTGCCTGTACGTCTTCGTTTTCGCCAAGCTCCTTGCTGATAGCCTTAATCTGTTCACGCAGATAATATTCCTTCTGATTCTGCTCCACCTGCTGGTGTACCTGCTCAGAAATATTTTTGGCTACATCGGCAATTTCCTGCTCACGCACCAGAATCTCGTATAATTTACGCAGACGCAGCTTCAGCGGCGCCATTTCCAGCAGTTCTTCCTTTTCGGTCAAAGACAGCGGCAGATAACCGACAATAATATCAGGAACCTTGCTTACATCAGCACGCGACTTTAAGGACTGCACTGTATCAGGATTAACCTTTTTCGTAAGCAGAGTCCATTGCTCAAAGGCGTCCAACAGCAAGCGACGCAGTCCTTCCGCTTCAGCATCTACTGCATCGACAGCAGGAACTACTTCTACCTCACCGACAAAGAAATCCTGCTCATTCTCATGAACCTCTGCCGCATTCAGCACATGTACGCGCTCCAGGCCTTCTACCAGTAAGCGCACAGCACCGTTAGGCAGCTGCAGCCTTTGCTTGATGGTTGCCAAAACGCCCCATTCATATAAATCATCAGCAGCAACATTTTCCTGCTCAGGCTGTTTTTGCCCGACCAGAATAATTTGCTTGTCTGTAGCTTCGGCTGCGTCAATAGCAGCTATAGATTTTTCTCGGCCGACGTCCAGATTGGCAATCATGCCCGGAAAAATCAAAACGCCCCTCAAAGCCAGCAGGGGCTTGGTAATTATCAAATTAGCCATATAATCCCTCCTTAAGCTCCCAAAACAAGAGAGAAATTTATCGGCAGTACGCTCACAAGCATACTTGCCACAGCGATAAAATAAGGGAGAAGGTATATTAATCCTTCCCCCTTAGATATTTTGTTATTTTGTAAGCATTTGCGGCTCGCAATGCTGGCGTATAGTAGCTTCAGTAACAATGCACTTTGTTACATCATCACGGGAAGGAACATCATACATTACGTTACGCATGGTGGATTCAATAATAGATCTCAGGCCACGCGCTCCGGCATTACGTTTCAATGCTTCCTCAGCAATAGCAGTCAGAGCACCCGGCTCAAACTCCAAATCTACGCCATCCATTTCCAGGAAACGCTGGTATTGCTTAACCAAAGCATTACGCGGCTCAGTCAGTATTTGTACCAGTGCAGCCTCGTCCAGCGGATTGAGCGTTACTACTACCGGCATACGTCCTGCAAATTCCGGAATAATACCGAATTTCATGATATCCTCAGGCAATACCTTGGCAAATACAGCCTCGTTATCAACCTCTTCCTTACGGCGGATATCAGCACCAAAGCCCAAGTTTTTCTTACCAACACGGGCATTGATGATATGCTCCAGTCCTGCAAAAGCACCACCGCAGATAAACAGGATATTAGTTGTATCAATATTGATAAACTCCTGATGCGGATGCTTACGTCCTCCCTTAGGCGGAACGCTGGCAACAGTACCTTCAAGGATTTTCAGCAGAGCCTGCTGAACACCTTCACCGGAAACATCACGGGTAATGGAAACGTTTTCGGATTTACGGGCAATTTTATCAATCTCGTCGATATAGATAATGCCGCGTTGAGCAGCTTCAATGTCATAATCGGCATTGCTGATAAGCTTAAGCAGAATGTTTTCAACATCCTCGCCTACATAGCCTGCTTCCGTTAAGGTAGTAGCATCAGCAATAGCAAAGGGAACCTGCAGAATCTTTGCCAAAGTCTGGGCGAGCAGTGTTTTGCCGCTGCCGGTAGGACCGAGCATCAGAATATTGGATTTCTGCAGCTCCAGATCACGCTTGGACTCCGGATTCTGGATTTCGTAGTTGATTCTCTTGTAATGATTGTATACTGCTACAGATAAGGTCTTTTTAGCCTCATCCTGGCCAATAACATACTCATCTAAGATTGCCTTGATTTCCTGAGGCTTCGGCAGATCAGCTGCATTAGCCAACTGCTCGGCAGCATCGCTTTCTTTTTCCTCGTCAAGCATTGATTTGCAGAAGTCGACACACTCATCGCAGATAAATACACCACGACCGGAAATCAGTCTTTTTACCTGACCTTCACGCTTGCCGCAAAAGGAACAGCATGGTTTTCCATCATGTCCTTCATCAAAATTCATATTTTAAATCTCCTTATAGTATATCTTACTCTGCAGATTTACTACGGGAAACAACCTCATCAATCAGGCCATATTCCTTAGCTTCTTTGCTTGTCAGATAATGATCGCGCTCGGTATCGGCAGCAATTTTTTCCACTGTCTGACCGGTATGCTTTGCCAGTACCTGGTTCATTTCTTCACGGATACGCAGGATTTCACGGGCATGGATTTCAATCTCCGTTGCCTGGCCCTGTGCACCGCCCAAGGGCTGATGAATCATAACACGGGAATACGGCAATGCAAAACGCTTGCCCGGCGCGCCTGCTGCCAGGAGCACAGATGCCATGCTGGCAGCCATGCCCATGCAGATAGTAGAAACGTCAGGCTTAATATACTGCATCGTATCATAAATAGCCATGCCGGCGCTTACGCTTCCGCCGGGGCTGTTAATATACAGATGGATGTCTTTGTCCGGATCCTCGGACTCAAGGAACAATAACTGAGCAATGACAACATTTGCCATATTGTCATCAATCGGACCGGTAACGAAAACAATCCTATCCTTCAAAAGACGTGAATAAATATCATAGGAACGTTCTCCACGACTAGATTGTTCAACAACGATAGGCACATAATTCATTTTGTCACACTCCTTTACTGTAAGTATAACCCAAAATTATTTTGCGCTGTCGATAACAACGTGAGCAGCTTTGCGGCGCAGGATGTTAGCCAGCAGCAGGCCCATGGTGCCGTTGCCTTTAATGATTTTCTTAACTTCTTCAGGAGAAGCGCCGTGTTGTGCGGAAATAGCAGCGATTTCTGCATCAACGTCAGCCATGTCAACCTGAATGTCTTCAGCTTTAGCGATAGCGTCCAGAACCAGGTCGGTCTTAACGTTTTCTTCAGCAACCGGACGTTGGTTTTCACGGATTTTAGCCATGTCCAGACCGGTGTATTGCATGTACATATCCAGGCTCATTTTACGGCTTTCCAGGCTCATTTTCATTTCTTCAACCATTTGGCTGATTTTGTCTTCGATCATGATTTCCGGAACGCTGAATTTAGCGTTAGCTACAGCCAGGTCAATCAGTTCATGCTCGTATTCAGCTTTAGCGTTAGCTTCAGCAGCTTTTTGCATACGCTCTTTGTAGTTAGCACGCAGCTCTTCTACAGTTTTGAAGTCGGTCTTGGAAGCAACATATTCGTCGTTCAGTTCCGGCAGCTCTTTGCGTTTTACGTCTTGGATGTTTACTTTGAAGATAGCTTCTTTGCCAGCCAGGTCTTTAACAAAGTAATCTTCCGGGAAGGTTACTTCTACGTCAGTGGAATCGCCTTTGGACAGGCCAACCAGCTGATCTTCGAAGCCGGGGATGAAGGAGTTGGAGCCAACTTCCAGAGGATAGCCTTTGCCTTCGCCGCCGCTGAACGGTTCGCCATCAACGGTACCAGCAAAGTCGATGATAGCGAAGTCGCCTTTTTCAATTACAGCGCCTTCTTCAGCAACTACCATTTTAGCGTCGCGGCCCATCATGTCTTTAATTTGAGCGTCAACCTGCTCGTCGGTTACTTCAACTTCTTTTTTCTCTACATGCAGACCTTTGTATTCGCCCAGTTCCGGTTCCGGTTTCAGGGTTACTTTAATGGTCAGTTCCATATCTTTGCCTTCTTCGAAGGTAGATTCTTCAACTTTAGGATCGGATACAGGGATCAGTTTTTCCTGGTCCAGAGCTTCGCTGTATGCTTTGTTAGCAACAATTTCAAAAGCTTCTTGTTTTACAGCTTCTTTGCCATAGTGCATTTCAATGATAGCACGCGGAGCTTTGCCTTTACGGAAGCCAGGGATATTTGCCTGGTCAGCAATTTTTTGTACAGCCTTTTTATAGCCTGCGTTTACCTCTGCAGCCGGAGCGGTAATTTTTAAAGTTGCCTCATTTTCTACTCTTTCAACAGTAACGTTCATTAATAAAATCCTCCCTTAAATTTATGTGGGTATAAATAATATAATCGGATTAAACTGTCAGCCTTCCTTAGCGAAAATGTGCTGACACAAATCGCTCATAATATCATATCACAATGCTCGCTTCTTGACAATACCAAAAAACCCGACAGACTCAATCTGTCGGGCAAATTTTTAATTGGAGCGGAAAACGAGATTCGAACTCGCGACCCCCTCCTTGGCAAGGAGGTGCTCTACCACTGAGCTATTTCCGCATGCATCAGCAACGAATATAAGTATAAGGCATTACCGTGTTTTTGTCAACACCTTTTTTGAAAAAAGTTGAGATTTTTTTCAACTTTTTTTCTCAGCCCTATCCTAACCCATTACAACGCGCCAAATCATCATAGACAAGCGCCGCCAGACGCTGCGTCAATTCTTTGTTCTCCGCGCAAAGCTTCGTCTGCGAAAGCAACGCTTCCAGCTTAGCCTTATTGCACATCATGCAGCAGCAGGGCATAATGATTTCGCTGGCCATATAGGCAGCGGCGCGCAAAGACATTTCATCCTGCAGCAGGCTGCCGCTTGCTGCCTTGGATGCGAAAACCGCAAGGCGTATATCCAGCGCCCGCGCCAGCTGTTTTTCCAAAACACCGGTCATAGCTTAACGCATGTTTTCGATAAAGTCTTCAAAGGTGTTAATCAATACGGTGTGACCGGTAACCTTTAAATCGCGCAGGTAAGTACCGTAGGATTCATAAACCTCGTCACTCAGCTCCATTTTCAGGCCTTCCTTAACATATTCATCCATCATTTTCAGGATAAAACGGTTAACCTCATTGGTACCGGGCTTAACATTCAAAGGAATAATGCGGCTTTCAGCCTCATATTTTTCTACAACAACTTTCCAACCGCCGGGAACAGGCGGCAGACGGGTTGCCTTAATGAAATAATTATCCGGAGAAAAGCCTACATACCCATCCATTTTATTATATAATTTTGCTTTTTGCAGGGGGAAACCATTTTTATTGCCCCATTTAACGATTTCTTCGCAAACTTCATTATTATGGATTACACTCGGAAAAGTTGCTTCCGCTAAGATTTCAGACATAGTGATACCTCCTCATGGTTTATAGTCATATTTTACTCTAACTTGCAGATTATTTCAACAAAAAAGCATGTATACAATAAGTTGCAAGCTTTAAAAAAACCGGCATCAAGCCGATGCCGGTTCAAAAGCAATTCTTTTAAATTTGTCCCAAAGCCTTCAAAATGCATTGAGCGATAATCGCGCTGGCAATATAGGTGCCTACAAAGACAACTATTGCCAGAATAACAATGCGCCAGCCGGTCTTAGCAAAGGCATCCAGGTCCTTGCCTATGGATACACCGGCATAAGCCAGTATAGGCGTACACAGAGCCACAAAGCCAACATTTTTCACATAACCATTGACAATATCACTGCCCGGAACGCCGGGGATAGTCAGAATGCAGCCTAAGGTTACAACCCATGCTGCTGCAGGAATACCGCCGGGGATATATTTGGACATCAGCATACCGACAAAAGCAATAACCGCCAAAATAAGCAGGCCGGGAATAGACTGGATAATATCAGCCTTGGTTCCCAATACGTTGGAGAACAAGCTCATGAAGGTTACAATAGCCAAAATGATAATTGTATCTTTAATTTTCATTATGCTTCCTCTCCTTTCTTATCAGCTTCTGGCAGTACGCCATATTTTATCTTATAGCATCTCTTATAGAGCCATTCGGTCATCGGCAGGCCCAGCCATACGGACATATACAGACCGTCAAGACCGGAAAGCATATTACTTGCTGCGCCGAAGGCTGCCAGCTGGTCAGCCATATCAGGATACATAGCAACCAAAGAGCCTACAGCAGCCGTCATCATGCTGGCAGAGCCTACACCGGAGGCCATAGCCAGTGCATACGGATGAATCGGCAATACGGAAGCAGCAACGCTGGCCATCAGACCGAAGAAAATAGTACCGAAAACAGTACCGGCAATATAAACGCCCATAACGCCGCGGCCTTCACTGCTGTCCAGGCCAAACTTTTCGCCGATAAGCGCAACGTTGGGCTCACGGGCGATAGAATGCGCAGCACCGATGGTTTCACGCTTCAAGCCCAGGTAAACAGCAACAGGTACGCCTAAAAGCACAGTACCGAGGTTACCGAACTCCTGCAGAATCAGCGCCGGAGAAGCAGCCAGAATCTTCGGCAGGGTAGGACCTACCAGCGTACCGTAGCGTGCCATCAAAAGCATCAGCGTTACGCCAACCAGACTGCTGGCATCCAGCATTTCCTTTTTACCGGACAAGTTCAAAAACTTAGGTGTTGTCAAAATGCCCAGAAGCAGAGCGTACAGCATCGGCAGCAGCACGATACGTCCTATACCAAACTTCAGGGTATGAGTGCCGATCAGCTCGGAAACTATAATCAGCGCCAGAATTATGGCATGTAATTTAATGTTCTTCATTACATTCCCTCCCACAAATTATTTCTATTTTACTTATTAAAATAGCTCTCCAATTTTGCAATGTACTCTTCCTTAGTAAGAATAGGCTTAAAGTCCGCCAGGATAGCCTTAGCCTCTTTCGCATCATCATACAGCAAATCTATCAGCATCATGGCAAAGGCTTTGGCAGGCAGCAGCACAGCAGCATTAAAATCTACCATATGGAAGTCAGGTGTATGCAGCAGGCCGTCCGTACCACCGATAAACGGATGGATAACAGGCATCAGATGTGATACGTCACCCATATCGGTAGAAGCGCTGAAATGACCGGCATCCTTTATCTCTACGTCAGGATAAGCAATTTTAGCATTTGCTGCAAACAGCTCGTTCATACGCTTGTTGCAGCTCAACGGGAACATGCCCGGCAGTGTTTCGATGACAGTTTGGGCACCGACAGCATCGCCGCCGGCCTTGAGTGCTGCGTCAACGCGCGTATGGGTAGAATCAATAGCATCCATGGTTTTCGCACGCACATACAGCTCCAGGCGTACATCATCAGGCACGGAATTTACAAAGTCACCGCCCTTAGTAATAATCGGGTGTACACGCACTACATCCTGCTCGCGGAAGGTTTCACGCAAAGCGTTTATGCCCATCAGGCCCAGGCAGGCAGCATTCAGCGCGTTGACACCTTCATGCGGAGCGTCGGCTGCATGGGCGGTTTTGCCGATATAGCGAACGGTTTTACCTACAAAGCCGTTGCTGCTTTCGCCGATAGAAACCGTAGGCTTCGGCATATTTTTATCGGCATGCATCTGCATAGCCATATCAATATCATCAAAAGCGCCTTCATAAATCAGCTCGCCCTTGCCGCTCATAAAATGCAGCTTGCCGGACTCCACTAATTTTTTACGGTACGCAATTTCAATATATTCCTCAGCAGGAACGCCGAAGAACACAACGTCACCTGCAAGCTCCGGCAGCACGCCGGATTTTACGATACCGCAAGCAGCACCAAGCATGGCGGAAATCTGCAGGTTATGGCCGCAGGCATGCGCAGCGCCTGTTGCCGGATCTGCCTTCGGACTTGTCGGGCAGCCAACCGCGTCCAGCTCGCCTAAAACTGCTGCCGTCGGACCGGGCTTGCCGCCCTTAGCACGTCCCTTAACGCCATTGATTGCCAGGCCGGTTTCCGGCTCCAAGCCCAAGTCACGCATAAATTCCGCAACCTTGGCAGCAGTCTTGACTTCCTTAAAGCCTAATTCCGGTTCATCGTTGATGCCGGCACAAATAGCCTTTATCTTGTCCGCATATGCGTCAATTGCCGCACATGCCTTTTCTTTTAAAATTTCTTTTGTCATTTCAGTGCGCCTCCAACGTACCTGTCTATTTGACACGTACATTAATAAAAAAATTTAAGTATTTGACTCAATTATATCATACTTATAGGTAAAGTCAAATAAGAATATCCGCTAAAAAAATCGTTGCCTCATAATGTGCAATTTGATGCAATATCAGCTAGTTTTCAGAATATTGTCCACTAAATACATGCTCTAAAATGTTTACTCCCTACTTTTTTGCTAAGTTTTACAGTTTTTCTGTTTACCTTTTACCGACATCTGTGCTAAAATATAAAAATGGTATTTGTCGGCAGAAAGAATCCGACTTAAAACAGTTGACTGCTGACAACTACAGCACATGTTGATATAATATAAGGAAAGGAGTCTTGACATGTTTGCTCAGATGAAAAAAGATATTGATGCCATTATGCTGCGCGACCCGGCCGCAAAAACAAGACTGGAGGCCGCACTGTGTTATCCCGGGCTACATGCCATCTGGCTCCATCGTATAGCGCATCACTTTTATCTGAAAGGCTGGGTAGTATTCCCACGCCTGCTTAATACATTTTCCCGCTTTCTTACCGGTATAGACATCCATCCCGGTGCTAAACTGGGCCCCGGTCTTTTTATTGACCATGGTATGGGACTTGTTATCGGCGAAACCGCTGAGCTTGGCAGCAACGTCACGCTCTATCAGGGAGTTACTCTCGGCGGTACCGGCAAAGAAAAGGGTAAGCGCCATCCCACCATCGGCAACAATGTTGTTGTTTCCAGCGGTGCGAAGGTGCTCGGTTCCTTCAAGGTAGGCGACAATTCCAAAATTGGCAGCGGCAGTGTAGTTCTTAAAGAGGTTCCGCCCAATTCCGTCGTTGTTGGTGTACCCGGACGTGTTGTAACACGCAATGGTGTACGTATTGCCTCCAACAATGATGCCGAAAGCATGATTGACCTGAACCATGATAAGCTGCCTGATCCGGTAGCAGATTATGAAGAGCTGCTTGCCAAGCACATGGAAGAAATAAATGGCCGCCTCAAGGAATTGGAAAATCTTATTTATGACACTCAAGGTAAGCATTCTGACTAAAAAGAGGTAGAAAAATGAGCAGAACAATGACCACAGCAGAAGCCATTCAGGAAGCACGCCGCTGCCTGAACTGTGCGCGCCCTACATGCCGCACCGGCTGTCCGATTGAAAACAATATTCCCGGCTTTATCCGTGCCTTAAGCGAAGGTAATATCGGTATGGCTTACGAAATTATTTCCGAACGCAGCAATCTGCCAGCTATCTGCGGACGTGTCTGCCCGCATGAGCGTCAGTGCGAAGCACATTGCGTGCTGACAAAAAAGAAATGCGGTATCGAAATCGGCAGTCTGGAAATGTTCATTGCCGACTTTGCCCACAACAATGATTTGAAGCCCACGCAGCCTTCAAGCAAGCTGCGCGGTAAGGTTGCCGTAATCGGCTCCGGCCCTGCAGGTCTTACCGTTGCCGGTGATTTGGCAAAAATGGACTTTGATGTTACTATTTTCGAAGCACAAAGCGAACCGGGCGGCGTACTGCTTTTCGGCATTCCGGAATTCCGTCTGCAAAAGGATGTTGTCCGCCGTGAAATCAGCGAGCTGCAACATATCGGTGTGGAAATCCGCACCAAGCAGCTTGCCGGCGTAGATTTTACCGTAGATGACCTTTTTGCCCAAGGCTATGATGCAATTTTCATGGGCACAGGTACCTCTCTGCCGCGCACGTTGGACATCCCCGGCAAGGAGCTGTCCGGTATTTTGACAGCAACCTACTTCCTGCGTATGGTTGTACTGGCTGACGGAGGCAAGTTGGATGCCAGCGAAACACTGCTGCACACCGGTGACACGTTATCGTTGTCGGTGCAGGCAATGTTGCTATGGATGCGGCCCGCACCTCTATCCGCCGCGGTGCCAAAAACGTCACCATCGTCTACCACAAAACGGAAGCTGAAATTTCTGCTTTTCCATCTGAATATGAAGCCGCTGTTGCCGAAGGTGTACAGTTCCGCTTCCTGAAGCAGCCTATCGCCTACTTCAACAAGAAGCAGATGCGCGCCTTAAAGAATATCCGCCGACAGGCTACGGCAGCGGACGAAACCGAATTAGCCGGCTTATTGCTACAAAACATCACCAAAACCGAAAACGGTGAGTTTATTGCAGAAGGCGGCCAGGAGCTTATCCCCTGCGACTGCGTAATCCTCGCAGTAGGCCAAAAACCGGCAGCACGTATTGTTTCCAGTACCAAAGGCATTCAGGTTGATAAGCAGGGCTTTGTTATCACCCGTGACCGTCCCTACGGCATGACTACCCGCGCCGGTGTCTTCAGCAGCGGCGATGTGGTACATGGTCCTGCTACTGTCGTTTTGGCAATGAAGGAATCGAAGAAGGTAGCTGCCGGCATTGCGCAATATGTTGATGCAAAAAAGCTGCTGGAAGACTGCACTATGGATTCCACTACTCTGTAATAAGTATTTTTGCATACAAAAAAACCGTCATTTCCCCAATAATCTGAGGAAATGACGGTTTTATTTCTTTTATTCGCTATATTTTCTATATGCGGTGTGGTTGGTGCAGCCGACAATGTTATTGATAGCAAAGCCATGCTTGAGCGCAGCAGTGACAAATTTCTTTGCCTGCAGTACCGCTTCCTTCATGCTCAGGCCGTTTGCCAGGCCTGCGGTAATTGCTGCCGAGAAGGTGCAGCCTGCGCCATGGTTGTAGGAAGGATAAATTTTCGGCACAGCCATTTCTGTGAATTCCTTGCCATCGTAAAAAATATCAATTGCGGAATTATCGCTCAGACGCTCACCGCCCTTGATAACAACGCTCTTCGCACCGGCAGCAACAATCTTCTCTGCTGCTTCCTTAATCTGCTCTACGGTAGTAACCTCAGGCATATCTGCAAGATAAGCAGCTTCCACGGTATTCGGGGTAATAATATCGCAGCGCGGCATCAGCAGCTTTTTGATAGATTCTGCCGCATCCGGCACCAGAATCAGGTCACAGCCCTTGCAGACCATAACCGGATCAATAACAACGTTCTGCAAATTGTACTTATCAATCGTAGCTGCAACCAGTTCTACCAGCTCAGCACTTCCCAGCATACCGGTTTTCATCGCATTGATGCCAACGCCTTCAATCGCTGTCACCAGCTGCTTTTCTACCAAATCCAACGGCAGAGGGAATACGCTGTGCTCCCAAGTAGTAGGATGCATAGTAACAATGCAGGTCAAAGCAGGCATACCATAAACGCCCAGCTCCTCCATAGTTTTAATATCCGCTTCCATACCGGCGCCGCCGCTTGTATCGCTGCCGGCAATTGTCAATGCTTTATTCATCAAGGTCATAAGACACACTCCTTCACTTTAATAATGTAATCATTATAACCTATCGACTGGCATCTGAATAAGCTCAATTTATGGATATTTAATATAGTCAGATAAAAAGCTTTGCAAACAAAACGCCCTAGAAACATAGCAACCTATTTATGTTTAGAACGTATAAGTATAAGTCACATGCACCATGCGCGGCAGGCAGTAATACTTGGTAGCGGAGCCCGGATTGCTTACGATATCATCCCTATCGAAGATATTTTCCACGCCAAGCTCTACACTGCTGCTCTTATCGAACTTATAGCCGGCAATAAAGTTTACTGGCAGCAAATCGCCCCAGCCGCTGGCTCTGTCCGTAGTAAACATGCCTGTCAGCGCAGCATTGAACTTAGCATCATGGTATTTAATGCCGGCATTGTATTGCTCGCGTGCAAATTTACGCTCCCATACGCCTTTTTTATTTTTGCCCATAGGATTGCAGAAATTAGCGCCCAGAGAATAGCTGTATTTGCTGCCGAAATCCTTCTCATAGGTCATTTCCAGACCTTTGTTTTTAAAAGACATATTACGTGTCACATACGGATTGGAGCTGGTTCCCTTGCCTTCGTACTCAATAGTATCCAAATCCATATAATACAAAGCAGCTTTGAACATGCTTGTATTAGATGTCTTTTTGTAACCGAACTCATAGGTCCAGCCTTCTTCAGGCTCCAGTAAAGGATTAGCCGCAAAGTTGGCACCGCCGCCGCCGTAAATCTGGGTAAATGTAGGCATCTTAAAAGATTTTGCCGCATTTGCATATAAGCTGCTGTTGTTATCCAGCTTCTTCAGCAAAGCAAACTGCGGAGTAAAAGCATTGTAACGCTTATTGGCCTCTACAACAGTTTCACGGGCACCTACGGCAGCAGTATAGCCTGCGCCAAGATCTTTGGACAGCTGTGCAAACACAGCATAATTTGTTCTGAATTCGTTAATCTTCGTACCTGGTTTAATGTTTTTTGCTACGGTAATATCATTTTTATAGGAATCACGGGAAACTGTCGTACCAACAATAACATCACCGAATTTACCGGTAATCTGCTTTTGCAGATCAAGGCCTATGGTATCAAAGCGTAAATGATCGGACTTGGTCCATTTAGAGCCCTTAACATTGTAAGTCTGATTTCTGCGGTTGCTGCGGTTATAAAACAAATTGGCACTCACGCTGTCATCCTTATATTGTAAGCGTGAAAAATCATCAATATAGTGGTAATTCGCATCCTCGGTAATCTTGCTCCAGGTTTTGTCATACTGATCATAGGAATACTTGCTGTCATTGTGCTGATGTGAAAAACTCCAATTATCATCAAACTTATAGCTTGCGGTAAAGGACTTTTTGTTTAAATCATTAATCTGCTTATAATTACTGCTGTATCCCTTCATCGGGTCACTCTGCTCCAGCGCTACTGCAAAATTCAGCTTGTCGGCATTCAATGTCAGTGATGCCTTCTCCCTGCCGTATTCACCCTTAGTCAGAGATAAGGTGTTGGGCATTTTCTTTTTCGTGATGATATTGATAACACCGGTAGAAGCCTCAGAACCGTAAAGAGTAGAAGCAGCGCCCTTAACAATTTCTACGCGTGCAATAGATTCTACAGGAATGGAATCCAGATAATAGGTTTCATTGATGTTGGCAGGTACACCGTCAATCATTACCACAGTGCCTTTATTCGCACCGCGCATCAGGATTTTTGCGTTCATACCGCCAAGGGACTGGCTACCGCCATAGGAATAGGTAGTTACGCCGCTTTGCAAACACAAGGCATCAAAAAGATTAGAAGCACCGGTTTCCACAAGCTGCTTTTGGGAAACCGTAGTAACGGAAGCAGGTGTATCAACATCACGCTTGCTTTCACGCTGCGCTGTAACAACCATGGTATCAAGATTGTATGTCTGTAAATCATCGGCAAATGCCGGTACCGCAAAAGATATATTCGCAGCCAACAGCGTAGCCGTCAGGGAAATTACAGTATTTTTTCTCATAAATATTCATCCTCTCATGTACATAAAACATCTAACAAATATAAATTTATAACACTTTTAAGGATGCTTGTCAATAAAGTTTTCACGATGATGCAGGCTTTTCAAAAACAAAAAAGCTCTCGGATTTCTCCGAGAGCCGATTGCCATAGTTGGCGGAGTGGGTGGGATTCGAACCCACGCACGGGGTAAACCGTCTAACGATTTAGCAAACCGTCCTCTTCAGCCAGCTTGAGTACCACTCCATTAGACTACTTGTTTATTATAACAGATTCTTATCTAAATTGCAAGACCCTATTATAATTTTTTAATGGCGGAAAGGGTGGGATTCGAACCCACGGAAGGCTTGCACCTTCGCTAGTTTTCAAGACTAGAGCCTTCAACCACTCGGCCACCTTTCCATTAGGATTTTATTATACTTTAAAAACACGCTTACGTCAAGTACTTATAAAGCACCAAGCAATAAAGCCTTATTACAACGCTTTATCCGTTACTGCAAGCAAACGGTTTTCCAAAGTCTCTGCCTCTGCCAAAAGCTGCTTCAGCTCTGCTGCAGCCTGCGCATTCCATTCCTCGTCTTTAGTAAGTCCCATGTTAATACGCACGTTGTACTCCGCACAGCGCAGCGCCACGCGCGCCAGCAAACCGCTGCAGGCACCATCCGTAATCACGCCCGGGTTTCCTGATACTACCAACCTGTCTGCCAGCTTCAGGACAGCAAAGGAGCTACGGGCAATGTTCAGCGGTACGGTTGCCGCCTGCTTTGCAGCAGCGCGGATAGCCGCTGTACGTGCTGCCTTTTCTTCATCGGTATCCTTGGGCAGCTTATAGCAGCTCATAAAGCTGTTGAAAACAGCGGCATCTTCATCTACCAGCGTCAGAAGACGTACACGCTCTGCTTCCGCTTGCTTCAGCAGCTCTTTGACCTCCGGCTCGCGGTCGGCAAACTTTTCTTTGCCAATAGTCAGATTAGCAACCATAGAAGCAAGCGCCGCCGCCAAAGCTCCGGCCATTGCAGCGCCGCCGCCGCCACCGGGGGCAGGCGCAGCGCTTGCAAGCTCAGTTAAAAATTCCTTACAGCTTAAATCGCCAAGCTTATTCATTAATCCATTTCCTCATTTTTCTTCAACCATCTGCGCACCTGCACAACAGCAGCATATGCATCAAGCGGCTCAGGCGGTACCAGTAAGCCCAACGGCACCAGCCTGCGCCAGCCCTTGGGAGGATTTTCCTGCCAATAAAGACTGCGTGCTTCCTCCGTGCTATACGCTTCACCGACAAGCTCCGGCGATAAGTCCGGATAAAGCTCACGCAACACTGCGCCTATGGCCTTATTATTTGTACCGTTGCCCATAATAATTCCCTGCAGCTGAGCTGAACCGACAAACCGTTGCAGCTCTGCAGCAAGATTATCCGTCATAGCGATATGCAAAGCCAGGATTTTGCCATCAGCGGCAACTAATGCCAATCCTGTTTTGCTACGCCCCGGATCTACGCCAAGATAACTACTCATTGACAGGAATCACCTCCAGCCTTACCCTTACAGGTCCGGCTGTAGTAATATCGCCTTTAGCATAAGCACGCAGAATAAAGCTGCCTCTGGTGCGACGCATTGAATTAGCTGCTTCAATCATAGTAGCAGCATCCATACTGCCAACCTTACCCGTCATCGGATCAGGCAGCACACCGGCCTTTACCGCATTATGGTTAATCTGCGTCAAGAATTCCATAAGCACGCTTTCATAGCTCGGGCCGTTATTACCAAGATTATACTGCTCACTGAAAATCAAGGTTCCGTCAGGATAAATGAACTGATTATCTACCATTTCAATATCGCATACTGCCAGCTCGCCAACTATGATATTGGCAACGGCACGGATACGGAACAGCATATTACCCTTGCTTTTATCCAGCCTTGCTACAGCATTATCGACAACATTTTTGCCAATCCAGATAGCCTGCAGAGGCTTTTGCTCATCGTGAATGACACCCAAGCGCTGCAATGCTGCTTCATTAGCATTTTGCAGCAGCCAGTTCATCTGAATCATATTTTCTTCATGCTTCAGACCGCCACGCATAATACCGGCAAAGACAACCTCACCGGCGCGGTAATATACCTGGCCTTCACGCATATTGATGATACCCTTACGCAGAGCTTCGGTAGTTTTTTCCAGCTCGTCAATTTCATTCGTCAACTGCAGCTTGGAATGTGTAAGCGAATTTACCTCATTCTGTGCCTGGCTGTACATGTCATTAACCTGGGCCAGCTTGATTTCCATTGCATCATTTTCGGCAACTGCTTCCTGGATCTTAGCATCAAGCTCACTGATTTTTTTGTTCTGCTCGTTAACCTTGCCTTTAGCCTGTTCAAGTGCAGCAGTTGTATCTGCCTTTTCTTGGTTTAAAAGCTTAAGCTCCTGCTGAATTTTTTCCATGCCGAACAAAGCTGTGCGTGCACTCTGTGATGCTATTGCCATAACACTGATAGTCAGAACAGCAATAATAGTACCGCCGAGTACCGTAAGTAATATGGACGTATGCTTTGGACGCAAGCCAAATACCGACATTCTTTTTTTGCCTATTTTACTGCCCATTTTATCGGCCAGATAGGCAATCAGGCCACCTACAATGGCCATAATGATAATTAATCTTATACCTACCAAGTACTCACCTCCATGACTTACTCATCCAAGTCTTTTAGGCATTTTTCTTTTTCATCAGATAAACGCCGACACCCAAGCAAAGAATATTAGGCAATGCGCAGGCCAGCAGCGGCGGCATTGCACCACCCTTGCCCAAACCGGTGGTGAAGGTCATTATTGCATAATAAATAAATATTACGATAATACTAATGCCCAGACCGATAGAAGAGCTGGTACGCTGCTTCTGAGTGCCCAGACAAGCACCGATCATTGCAAAGAAGAAGCTTGCCAGCGGAATATTGATTCTCATAAAGATTTCGCACCACTGACGTGCTGCCGAGGTATGCTGTTCTTCCAGCATGCTGATATATTCGCGTAATTCGCGGATAGTCATTTCCTCAGGCTCCTTTTGCTCCCAGGAAATCTGCTTCGGCGAGAAATTCAAAGGAATAATCTGCTCCTTGAATTTGGCACTGCTTTGTACGCCGTCCTTATCGTCCAGCGCAAAAACATTGCCGTCTACGATACGCCAGCTGCCGTTTTCCCAATAGCCTTCCTTGGCGGTCTGAATACGGGCAATTTTGCCTTTATTAAACTCTTCGATAGTGATATCGGTCATCTTGCCAAGCTTTTCATCAAACTTATTAGCATAGGTAACACGTTGGGTATCACCGCTGATAGTTTTGATGATGATATGGTTCTGAGTAGTCGGACGCGTATTGTGGCGGATTTCCTCATTCAGAATTATCGACGCCTTCGATTTGGAGGTAGGTACTACCTTCTCTGCCCATACCATGGAAAACATGCTGACAAAGAAGCCAACAACCAGCACAGGCGCAACAATACGGTAGTAGCTGACACCGCCGGCCTTCATTGCCGTAATCTCACTGGAACCGGAAAGCTTGCCAAAAGCCATCAGCGCTGCCAGCAGCATAGACATCGGGAAGGTATAGTTGATAACCTCCGGCAGATTATACATAAACAAACGGGCTACAGTCTCCAGCGGAGCACCGTATTTAGTCATGTATTGGGTAATTTTAAACAGCATCGTGCTGGCAATAAAAATACTGGAGAAAGCAGCGATGCCGAAAACGAAGGGGTATAACAGCTCCTTCAGTACATAACGGTCTAATAATCGTAAGCGCACTTTTCTTCCTCCTGTTACATGCTAAAGTTATCGCCAAGGTAATATTTACGGGCAACGGGGTCATTGGCAATTGTTTCGCTGTCACCATGCAGCAAAATATGACCTTCAGCTAAAATATAGGCCTTATCAACAATGCTCAGTGTTTCACGGACGTTATGGTCTGTAATCAGCACACCGATGCCGCGCTGTGCCAAATGCGCAATCATGCCCTGGATATCCGCTACGGCAATGGGGTCAATGCCGGCAAACGGTTCGTCCAGCAGAATGAAGGCCGGGTCGGTAGCCAGCGCACGGGCAATCTCTACGCGGCGGCGTTCACCGCCGGAAAGCGCCTTGCCCTCGCTCTTGCGCACATGGTTCAGACGGAACTCATCCAGCAGAGCGTTCATCTTCGCTTCTCGCTCGGATGCATTCAGATCAGTTGTTTCCAGAATCGCCATGATGTTATCTTCTACCGTCATTTTGCTGAAAATAGAAGCCTCCTGCGGCAGATAGCCGATACCTGCACGCGCTCTTTCGTACATGGGCATTGAGGAAATATCCTTACCGTCGAGCATCACGGTACCTGCATCAGGCTTTTCAATACCGACAATCATATAGAAGGTTGTCGTCTTGCCGGCACCGTTAGGACCGAGAAGTCCTACTACGCTGCCCTGCTCTACGCTGATGCTTACTCCGTCAACAACGTGACGGGTATTATAAATTTTTACCAGATTATCTGTTGTTATAACCAAAACTTTGCCCTCCGCTTCTTAGGCTAAAGCTTTATCATCTGCGCCCTGTTTTTCTTTACCGGGCAGCGCAGGCTGCTTTTCCGGAATATAGATAATATCTACATTACCGTCAGCAATAGCCACGTTGGTATTGGTAAGACGCAGTTTATCACCGGCAACGCTGTTGCCGTTCTGAGTTGCTTTGGCATTGCCGATAAGCTCTACATAACCGCTGTTATCGGTTTTATAGACAGCGCTGTCAGCAGAAGCAGTCAGGCTGCGTGCATCACTGCGGATATCAACACCACCGTATGCATTGGCAACTCCCTGTGCCATATTATAATCAATCTTTGCCGCATTCAGCACACTGCCGTCGCTGTCGGTAAGACGTGCCCAGCCGCCGATTGTTTCGGCAAATTCGCGCGCCTTGTAATAATCAACTCTGTCAGAGCTCAGGCTTTTGCCGCCCTTGGTAATCATGGCACCGCCTACGGCAGACAGGTCATTTTCATTGTGCACGATAAACTCATTGCACACAATATGTGCGTCATCGCGATCAGCAATAACGTTGCCGGTAAGCACACCGCTCTTGCTTTTGCTGTTGAATTTGGCGTAATCGGCAGTAGCTCTGCCGCCATCCTGCATCAATACAACATTTCCTTTTGCCACAGCTTCACCGCTGCCCAGATCGTATTCCAGCTCATCAGCCTGAACGCTGAAGTTTCCCGGAGCAGCAAAAGCAGTTGCTGTCATACCTGCAGCCAGCATAGCTGCCGCCAGTGTCAGCAGTAATCTATTTTTATTAGCCATCTTATTCGCCGCCTTTCTCAACTTTAGCATTGCCCTTAAGCTTAATATGCTTAAAAGCACTGGTAGTTACAGCACTATCCGCAGTTGCGGTATAGGCATCCTTATGCATTTTAAAATGTCCTGTTGCCGTAATAAGCTCTTTTTCCTGATTCCAGCTTATTTTATCGGCATAAAGCTCGCCGCCGGTATTCAGTACAGCCTTAATATTACCCTCTAGGAAAAAGTCATTGCTCTTCATGCCGGCACTGCCTTTATCGGCAGAAATATCGATAAAGCTGCCGTCCGCACGATAAACTTTGCCTTTGATGCCCTTCAGATAGGCTGTGTTTTTAGCCTTATCGTTAACAACCTCTTCTACTGTAAACTCCCACAGCTTTTTGCCATCCTTTTCCCTTTTAACCATACTGTTTTTTAAGGAAGCATTAATCTGCGCTGTAACACCATCACCCGGTTTTACAGTTATAGGTTTATCGCCGCTCAGCATCAGCCAGGCAATAATTGCACCGGCAATTACAATGCCTGCCAATACTGACAGAATTACTTTCTTATTTTTCATCTGGCTGCTTTTCCTCCTCCGGTGGGGTGTATGGTGTATTCCAGCGATGCTGGAACCACAACCAGTTATCAGGATATTCCTTGATGATTTTTTCAACTTCCTGAGTCATTTTCAGGGTAACATTATAATCATCCAGCTTTTGGTCGCCGGTGAATTCATAATGGATAGGGTCGCGTACAATCGCTTTATGGCCATAGCCGTCAGGCTTACGTACTATAAAAATCGGCACAATAGGTGCTTTGAATTTACGGGAAAAATATGCCGGTCCGTTAGGCGTTGATGCCATCTTGCCCAAAAAAGGAACAAAGATACCGTCATAACCGCCATCCTGGTCAGCTATCAGGCCCAGCATACGGCCCTTCTTCATAGCACGTGCACAGCCAAGGATTTCACTTGTACCACGCGAAAAAATTTCCTGGCCTACGCCCTTGCGCAGCTCATTCATAAAATCGCTGTAAACACGGTTAGGCTGCGGTTTTTCTACCGCACTCAGCGGAAAGCCGTTCAGCGCCAGTGCAGCTCCCAGCCATTCCCAGTTATCCATATGGCAGGCCAGCATAACAACGCCATGCTTCTCCTTAAGTGCATCCCACAGAACCTCCGGACGGTCAAAGGTTACCAGACCGCGGATATTGTCCTTGTTCAACGCCGGCATATACATAATTTCCATAAAGGTTATGCCAAGCTTCACAAACAGCGATTTGATTGTAGCCTCGGCCTGCTCCTGACTATAGCCTAAGCGCTCGCGGATAGTTTCCTCTGCACGCACACGCTGCTTTTTGGCAATTTTATGATAGAGGTGGCCCATACCCTTACCGATAACCACAACTGCCTTATAGGGCAGCCAGGAAATAACGGTACTCATAGTTTTTAATAAATAATAAAGCCACATTATTGTCTATCTCCTTGTCCAGCTTGCTCATATGAAGCAACAATTTTTTCCCATTTGTCCTGAGCAGCTAAAATATACTCTATTGCCTCGCGGACAGCACCTCTGCCGCCAGGATTATCCAAACCGATATCAGCCGCATCATACACATCTTCTGCAGCATCATCGGGAGCAAATGTCAGACCACTCTCGGCAAAGGCCGGCAAATCATTGAGGTCATCACCTACATAAGCAACCTCTTCTACCGACAGTCCGCGCAGCCTTCGCAAGGAACGTAGCGCTTCACGCTTATCCTTAGCGCCTTCGATAATGGTTGTTATGCCCAGTTCCTCAGCTCTGCGGTGGATAATCTCGCTTTTGCGTCCGGTAATAATTGCTACATCAAGACCATTGCGCAAAGCACAGCTAATGCCCATGCCATCCTTTGCGTTAAAGCCCTTAAAGCATTCTCCGTCTGCCGCAATATAGATAGTTCCGTCGGTCAGTACGCCGTCAACATCCAAAGCCAGCAGTCTGATTGCTTTAGCTGCTTCTATAAATTCGTCATCCTCATCCTGTGCATCGTCGAACCAGCTGATCATTATACCACTCCTTGCCTTACAAGGTCGGTCATATGCAGCAGGCCGATAACCTTATTGTCTTTGTCAATAACAGGCAATACTGTAATCGGTTTCGGCTTGTTGCTTTCCATAAGATGCAGAGCCTGTGCTGCCAGCTTATCTTCGGTAATAGTTTTCGGAGACTTCGTCATCAGCTCGCAAACAGGACGCTGCAGGAAATCAACACCCTTGCTCAGACCGCGGCGGATATCACCGTCAGTCAGCACGCCCTGCATAACGCCGTCTGCATCAACAACGGATACGGCACCCAGACCTTTGTCGGTAATAACAAACAAAGCGTCCTGTACCTTGGTATCCGCCAGTACAGTCGGGTTCTCCTCGCCCTTATGCATAATGTTGCCTACGGTCAAAAGCAGTTTGCGGCCCAGGCTGCCGCCCGGATGGAAGATAGCAAACTGACTTGCGGTAAAGTTATGCTTTTTGAGCAGCGCCAAGGCCAGCGCATCGCCGTAGGCCAGCGCTGCGGTCGTGCTGCTTGTCGGAGCCAGACCAAGAGGACAGGCCTCCTTGCTTACACCTACATTAAGTACCACGTCAGCATTTTTTCCCAAGGTGGAATCAGGCTTACCAACCATAGCGATAATCTTTGCCCCGATGCGACGCAAGGACGGCAGGATATTCAAAACCTCACCGGTTTCACCGCTGTTGGAAAGCGCAATAACAACATCGCTTTCCGTTACCATGCCCAGGTCACCGTGAATACCCTCTGCAGGATGCAGATAAAAGGACGGTGTACCGGTGCTGGCTAAGGTTGCAGCCATTTTACGGCCGATAAGACCGGATTTGCCCATACCGGTAATAACGGTACGGCCCTGGCAGTCTAAAATCAGTTTTACTGCCGCAGCAAAATTTTCATCTACACGCGGCACCAGCTCTAAAATCGCTTCTGCCTCCATGGCAGAACGTCCTGTGCATGCTTTAGCATTGCTTCCATGTTCTCACCCTACCTTTAGCCACGTACAATCTTGTCAATGGCAAGTACGTCGGTCAATAATTTTTCCAGATTATCCAGCTTAACCATATTCGGGCCGTCGCTCAATGCCTCTGCCGGATTATCATGCACCTCCAAGAACAGTGCATCAATGCCTACAGCCGCAGCAGCACGTGCCATATGCGGAACATATTGGCTCTGGCCGCCGCTGGAGGTACCTTGGCCGCCGGGAATCTGTACGCTGTGAGTAGCATCCATAACTACGGGATAACCAAGCTCACGCATAATAGCCAGACCGCGCATATCGGTTACCAATGTGTTGTAGCCGAAGCTTGCACCGCGCTCGGTAAGCATAATGTTATGATTGCCTGCTTCCTCAACCTTTTTGATAACATTTTTCATGTCCCAAGGTGCGAGAAACTGGCCTTTTTTTACATTAACAGTCTTGCCGGTTTTAGCAGCTGCATAAACCAAATCAGTCTGACGGCACAGGAAAGCCGGGATTTGCAGAATATCTACAACCTCGGCAGCCTTATCAGCCTGCCAGGGCTCGTGGATATCAGTTACTACAGGAACGCCCAGATCCTTTTTAATCTGTGCCAAAAGCTTTAAGCCCTCTTCAATGCCGGGTCCGCGGAAAGAAGCATAAGAGGAACGGTTAGCCTTATCAAAGGAAGCCTTAAATACATAGGGAATGCCCAGCTTGTCGCAGATTGCTTTTGTACGCTGACCAATCATCAGGCTGCGCTCATAGCCTTCGAGCACGCAGGGACCTGCCATCAGCATCAGGGGATGGCCCTGACCTACTTCATAATTACCAACTTTAACGATTTGCATAAGTATCCTCCAGCTTATTTATTCATTTTAGCAAACAGCTCATTGACTGCTGCCAAATCCTCGGGGGTATCAACACCGATGCCCTGGAAATCGCTTTCCAGAACTTTAATCTTATAACCATTTTCCAGCGCACGCAGCTGCTCCAGGCTTTCCGCTCTTTCCAGCGGTGTCGGCTGCAGTGCCGCATATTTGAGCAGGAAGCTGCGACGGTAAGCATAAATGCCTACATGCTTATAAACCTTGTAGCCCTCCGGCTTATTGCGCGGATACGGCATCAGGCTGCGGGAGAAATACAGTGCATAGCCGTTAAGGTCGGTTACAACCTTTACGGCAGCAGGATTGTTGTAATCCTCCTCGTTCATAGCAACCTTCAATGTTGCCATCTGCAGCTCGCTGTCACCGGTAAAGCATTCAGCCAGACGGTCAATAACCTCAGGCGGAATCATCGGCTCATCACCCTGTACGTTAACGATAACATCAACATCGGGATAGTTCAAAGCTATCTCAGCCAAACGGTCGGTACCGCTCGGATGGTCGGGAGATGTCATCATTGCTTTGCCGCCGAAGCCGTCTACAGCCTTTTTGACAAGCTCATTATCGGTAGCTACAACTACCTCATCCGGCAGCTTAGCCTGGCAGGCACGCTCATAAACGTGCTGAATCATCGGCTTACCTGCAATCAGGGAAAGCGGTTTGCCCGGAAGACGGGTAGAAGCATAACGTGCGGGAATTACGCATAAAACTTTCATTTTTTATCAAGCTCCTTTTTAATGGCATGATCAATATATTCTTTGAACTTATCCATGCCCTCGGTAATGCAGATATCCATATTCAGGATATACAAAGGAATTTCGCGGGCAGAATAAATAAATTCAGTCGGTATCTTAACAGCATCCTTCGCTGTAGTAACCATTGCTACAGCCTTTAGGCTGCTGGCACGCTCGTTGATGTACTGCATTTCCAGCATACCGTAATCGTGATGGTCGGGATAGCGTACAGTCTCCATAATATTCAAGCCGATGCTGGAGAGCGTCTGCTCGAAGGAGGACGGATTGCCGATTGCGGAAAAGACCATAACATCCTTACCGCGCAGCTCTTCCAGATCCTTGATATTTTCGGAAATACCCTTGTACCAGTCGGCAATTTCCACAAAATTTTTCGGATGGTGAATACTTTCTACCACCGGTGCCTTGTCATTATATTTGGCAATAGTATGACGCAGCTGAATGCGGCTCAGCTTGCTGCTCTGGTCGGTTTTGGTCAGCAGAAACAAATCGCCGCGGCTCAGGTTTTCGAGCGGCTCACGCAGAGTACCGCGCGGCAGCACACAACCGTTGCCGAACATATTCAGTGTATCTACCAGGACGACATCCAGGTCGCGCTCCAGCTGCCAGTGCTGATAGCCATCGTCCATAATGATAACCTCGGCATTCAGCTTTTCAACGGCATAACGTCCTGTAACGGCACGGTTTTTGCCGATGATTACCGGAATACCCGGCAAAGTCTTGGCCATCAGGTAAGCTTCGTCACCTGCTTCATAGGCAGTCATGAAAATCTTATTGCCGTCGGAAACTACGCCCAGCTCCTTGCCCCAGTGCGAACGGTAGCCGCGGTTCAGGATAACAACGCGATAGCCCATAGACTTGATAATTGCCGCCATCTTCTGGGCGGTAGGAGTTTTACCGGTGCCGCCGACGGTAATATTACCGATAGAGATAACGCAGCAGTTCAGCTTTTTTCTGTGCAGCAGGCCGCAATTATACATAGACAGCTTGCAGCAAACGCCGAATTCGTATAAATAAGACATGCCACGCAGAACTGCCAGCAACAGCCAGCCGAAGAACGGAGTTTCCGGACCATAGGCAACCTGCATAACATATTGGATAATCGCATCACCGTGACGCAGGCGTCCGCCGCCTTCATCCGTCAGGTTACGCGTATTAATCGGATAGCTTTTATATTCACGGGCAGGCACAGCAGTTAAATCAAGCAGCTCCTTGAGATAATGGATGCTGCGCACATCCGCGCCGCGGTTCTCTTTAATAACCTGCAAAGAAGCTGCACCCATCTGCGCACGACGCTCGTCATTGCCCAGAATATCCAGCATTTCCTTCGTCAGCTCATCATTATTGTTAACCATCTTGCAGGCCTTAACCTTGCTCAACAGTGCATAGGAATCCTTAAAGTTCTGCATGCTCGGGCCGACGAGAATCGGTTTGGCATGGGCAGCAGGCTCCAGTACGTTGTGACCGCCGGTATTGCTGAAGGAACCGCCGACGAAAACAACATCGCCTACAGCATAAATACGTCCCAGCTCACCGATGGTATCAATAATCAGCAAAGGATATTCCTTGCGTTCACCGCTTTCTTCCAGCATCTTGGAACGGAAGCCTGTTTCATAGCCGTAATGGCTTGCCAGCTTGGCAATTTCCTCCGCTCTGGCAGTTTTACGCGGTGCGATAATCAGACGCGCATGCGAATATTTTTCACGAATGCACTTAAAGGATTCAAAGAGCACCTTTTCTTCGCCGGGATGCGTAGAGCCGGCAACGATAATAGGATAATCCTCTTTCAAGCCCAGCTCAAAACGGTATTTCGCCAAATCCTCCGGCGTAACCTCCGCATAGGTCTGGTCAAATTTTGTATTGCCGGTAACAAAGATTTTGCTGCGGTCGGCACCGAGATGCGCAATATAATCGGCATCAATGCTGGACTGCATACAAAAGCGGGTTACGGTATTGAGCATATCATCCCAGATACCATAAAGATATTTGTAATTTTTTACAGATTTTTCGGAGATACGGCCATTTACCATCATTACAGGTATATGGCGTTCACGGATAGCGCGCAGGAAATTAGGCCACAGCTCTGTTTCTACCGGCATAAAAACGCCGGGATGAATACGCTTGACCAGGGATTCAGCAACAAACGGTAAATCCAGCGGGAAGTAGATAATAGCATCTGCTTCGGGAATAATCTGCTTGGCCATGTTATAACCGCCTACGGTAAAGGCAGATACCAATACCGGGCGCTCGGGCATTTCCTTGCGGATTTGTTTGACAAGCGGACTGGTGGCAACAATTTCGCCTACGGACGCACCATGAATCCATACGCAGTCCTTGCCGGCAACCTTGGCGATATCCTCTTCATCTACACAACCGAGGCTCTGCTTAAAGCGCAAGGCGAAGCCTTGTTCTGTAAACAGGCGGTAAGTGTAATAGGGGACAATAAAAATTACCAGCACTATTAAAATAAGAATATTGTAGAGTATATACATTTACTAACCTCTTTTCGCCTTACTTGGCTTCCTTGCTGCGATACTGAATCTTATACAGATGCGCGTACAGCCCGTCCATAGCCATCAGCTCATCATGGTTACCCTGCTCGATAAGCTGGCCCTTTTCCAGAACCATAATCTTATCGGCATTTTTAATCGTCGAAAGACGATGCGCAATAACAAAGGATGTTCTGCCTACCATCAGGCGGTCCAGAGCCTCCTGTACCACGCGCTCGCTTTCCGTATCGAGTGCAGAGGTTGCCTCGTCGAGAATCAGAATCTGCGGGTTCTTCAATATTGCCCGGGCAATAGAAATGCGCTGACGCTGACCACCGGAAATATTCATACCGCGGTCACCCAGCATTGTTTCATAGCCGTTAGGCAATTGCATAATAAAGTCATGGGCATTCGCAGCCTTCGCTGCAGCCTCTACCTCTTCACGTGTCGCATCAAGACGGCCGTAAAGAATGTTATCATAAACAGAACCGTTGAACAGCACTGTTTCCTGCGGTACAATACCAACCTGCTCACGCAGGGAATCCAGCGTAACTTTGCGGATATCCTGGCCATCAATCGTAATGCTGCCGTTAGTCGCATCGTAGAAACGCGGCAACAGGCTGGCTACGGTAGACTTGCCAGCACCGGAAGGACCGACAAAGGCAATCATTTCGCCAGGCTTAACCTCGAAGGAAACATGGCTGAGCACTTCTTCGTTTTCGTTATAAGCAAAGCTTACATCATTGAAGCGTACATCGCCCTTCACCTTCGGCAGAGCCTTGGCATCAGGTGCATTTTTAATAACCTCCGGCAAATCCAATACGTCGAAAACACGCTGCGCTGCAGCCAATGCCTTCTGAATATTGCCGATAACACGGCTTAAACGTTTAATCGGGTTAGAAATATTAACGGCATAGGTCAGGAAGGCTACCAGAGAGCCTGCTGTAATACTGCCATTGATAACGCTGTTGCCGCCGTACCAGAGAATAATGGAAACGCCGACAGCCGCAACAAATTCAATCGTCGGGGTGAGCGTTGAAGAAAGCTGCGCATACTTCATGTTGGCGCGGAAGTTGTTCATGTTTTCCTTGTCGAAGCGCTCTACCTCATAGCCTTCGCGCACAAAGGATTTGATAACACGCGGAGAGGAAGCAACCTCCTGCAGTACAGAGGTAATGTCAGCAGCAGCCTCCTGAATACGGCTGCCGGATTTACGGATGCGCTTACCGAAGCTGTCAATGAAGAACAGTACAACCGGGAAGGTTGCAAAGGTTACGAGGAACAGCTTCCAGTCCAGATACAGCATCATAGCGATAGATACGATAAGGATAACGCTCTCTGTAAACATTTCTACAACGTTTTCTACCATTGCGGACTGCAATGCATTAACGTCGTTGGTAACGTAGCTCATAATGGTACCGGTTTTATGCTTATCGTAAAAGCTCATGCTCAAGCGCTGCAGCTTTTCAAAAACATCCCTGCGGATATCAATAATCACACGCTGACCGACATAGTTCATCAGATAGCTTTGTCCGTAATAGGAAACACCGCGGATAATAAAAACAACAACGATGCTGATAACGATATAGTTCAGCATGGATGTATCCTTATCACGCAGAACCTGATCTACCATGTCCTTGATAACCCAGGGCAGATAAGCAGTACAGCTGGAGGCAATGCCGGTGCAGATAAGCGCTGCCAGCGCACGCATCCAATAGGCTTTTACATATTTCAATGCTCGAAGGTATAAATTCATTTTCTCTCCTCAGTTATTTTTAAAATTAATTGAGCAACGCGGTTTACCGCACCTGGCTCACCCAATCTGTGCTTCATATATGCCAAATCGCTTTGCAGCTGTGCCTGACGCTCAGGCTGCAAAAGCTCTACTGCAGTTTTTGCTAATTTTTCCGGGGTGAAGTCCTCCTGCAGAAGCTCCGGCATAATCGTTTTGCCCGCAACAATATTCGGCAAGCCGATATTTGGGATGTTGATTACCAAACGCGCGATAAAAGCATTCAGTGCGGAAGTACGGTAAACAATAACGCTCGGCAAGCCGCACAAAGCAGCCTCCAGCGTTACCGTACCGCTGGTAGCCAGCGCCAGGTCCGCTACACTGAACAAATCATAGTTATGGCCTTCGGTAATTTTCACCTCAATACCATACGCCGCAATTTTTTCCTGCAGCATAGCAAGCGGAATGGTATTGGCGCGCGGCATAACAAACTGTACATCCGGCAGCTGTTGCTTTAAAAGCCTAGCGCCTGCCAGCAGCGTCGGCAGCATTTTTTCAATTTCCATAAGACGGCTGCCGGGCATCAGCAATATCAGCTTTTTGCCGGGCTGCTTGCCGGCCCAGGCTTCAGCCTCGGCCTTAGTCATCGCAGGATGCACAATATCCAGCAGCGGATGACCTACAAACTCTACGGGAGCACCTGCTTCCTTGTACACATCGTATTCAAAAGGAAAGATGCAGGCAACCTTATCCACTATCTTCGCAACCTTTTTGGCACGGCCCTTGTTCCAGGCCCATGCCGACGGAGCAATATATGATACAACAGGAATTCCTTTATCGTGAGCCAGCTTTGCCAGCTTCATATTAAAACCGGGGTAATCGACAACTACCAGACAGTCCGGCTTGCGTTCGTCCATAATGCGCGCAAAATCACTGCGCAGACGGAATAAATCAGGCAGCTTGCGGATAACCTCTACAAAGCCCATTACGCCGTGATCCTTAATATCCCACAGCACCTCGCCGCCGGCTTGGCGCAGAGCATCGCCGCCCATACCAAAAACCTCGGCCTTGCTATCAAGTTTTTTTATAGCAGCAGTCACAGCAGCTGCATGGATATCGCCAGAGGCTTCTCCGGCAGATATTAATATTTTCGCCATGATGTCTCCTTGCATTTACCTATATATATTCAGTATATATTATAACACAAAAAGCGGCTGACATAAGCTATCAGCCGCTAAGAAATACGAAATTTTTCCGATATTTATTTTACAAGAATGGTAATATTATGCTCATCCGCCAACGCAATCACCTTTTCACGCTCCGGAATGATAGTATTACCTGCTTCAATAACAGCTCCTGTAGCACCGGCGTGAATCATTGATTCAATCGTCGTCGTACCGAAACCGGGAATATCAAAGCGTTGGTCCTGCTTCGGCTTGGCAGCCTTGGCTACGATAACGCCGCCCTTGCCTAAAAAACCGCCGCGCAGAATGCAGGCATCAGTGCCTTCAATCGCTTCTACCGCCATAACGGCACGATTTTTTACAACAACGGTCTGACCGATATCCAGTCCGCCGATGGCTTTAGCCATCTCAAAGCCGAATTCCATATCCGCAAGCTCTGCCTCCGTAGGCTTACGCTTGGTCAGGACACCGGGCGGCGGCAGCAACGGTTTAATCAGCAAGGTCTGATCCATAACCTCAATGCCTTCGTCCTCCAGCTCCTTGACAATCGCATTCATGATAGTATCATCCTTGCGGTCCGGAATGGTGGCCAAAATTTTTATCGCCCGCAGATCAGGAACAATCCTGCCTGCTTTGTACAAAACTTCCTTTGTTACCTTGCCGATCATTGTGACCTTGGTAACCTTATTTTTTTTCAGCGTAGAAATAATCTTGCCGATTTTGCCGATGTTGATATCGTAATAAACATCAACACTGCCGGGCAGCTCCTCGTCAATACCGGGAACAACGCCTACAGCGACAACATGGTAACCCAGCTCTTTCGCTGAGCGTGCTACCTCTACCGGCAGATGTCCGACACCTGAAAGTACGCCCAGCACCTCCATAGCCTTAGCCTCTGCGTGTACGGATGATGCCGCGTTCTACATTACGCAAGAAACGCATCAGATGTTCCATGGGTTCGGAGCTTGTCAGCTCCTGCTCCATAGTGCTGATTGCTTCCTGCAGCGGCAGACCGCTGCGATAAAGAATGCGGAAAGCCTTTTTCAGCTCGCTGCGTTCTTCAACCGGCATACCTGCGCGGGAAAGACCTACGCTGTTCAGACCGGAAACAAAAGCAGGATCACCGGCGCAGATCATGAACGGAGGAACATCCTGGGTTACACGTGCCATACCGCCGATCATTACGTTACGGCCAATCTTGCAGAACTGGTGTACCGCAGACAAACCGCCGATAACAGCACGGTCCTCAACGATAACGTGACCTGCAAGTGTTGCAACGTTAGACATAATAACATTATTGCCCACGATGCAGTTATGTGCTACATGGGTGTAGGCCATCATCAGGATGTTGTTGCCGATACGGGTTTCGTTGCCTTCACCGCATGCACGGTGAACAGTGCAACATTCACGGAAGCTGCCGCCGTCACCGATAATGGTATAGCTTTTTTCACCTACAAACTTTAAATCCTGCGGTACTGCGCCAATAGAGCAGCCCGGGAAAAAGTGGCAATTCTTGCCGATTTTAGTATATGGATGGATAGTCACATGTGCGCCAATCACGCAGCCGTCGCCAATCTCCGTATCTTCGTCGATAACAGCATAAGGACCTACGCTTACGTCCTTGCCGATTTTAGCAGACGGATGAATGATTGCAGTTTCATGGATACCATTGGTTGGCATAATAACCGAACTCATTATTTTCACTCCCCAAACAAGATGTTAATCAAGCAATTAAATACAAATATAATACTATAATCACAGGCATCCACGATTTTTAACATTACAAAAACCACAGTTAAATGAATTTAGCATTAATTTTAGCTGTATTGCTCGCTTATACTATCAATTACAGCTTTTTTTATATTTTGCTGATTAATTTTCTTTCGGGTCCATAATAGCAAAGGTGCAATCGCATTCGCAGGCAACCTTGCCGTCAACCTTACCCTCGCAATGAATGATACCCATGCTGCCGCGCATAATTTTAGTTACCTCAGCGGTGGTTACAACCTGGTCACCGGGCACAACCTGCTTGCGGAAGCGTACATTGTCTATTTTAGCGAAAACAGCAATCTTGCCGCGGTTTTCTTCCGGATACAGCATAGCAACGCCGCCAACCTGAGCCATAGCCTCAATCAGCAGAACGCCGGGCATAATCGGTTCATTAGGGAAATGACCTAAGAACTGCATTTCATTAGCGGTAATATTTTTAATACCTACTGCGCGCTTCATAGGCTCAACTTCCAGAATACGGTCAACCAAAAGCATCGGATAACGATGCGGCAGAATCTTTTTAATTTCGTTAATATCTAATACTGTCATTTATTACTCCCCCTTTGTTCTGTAAGCCTGAATTTGTTTAGCGATTTGCGAATTAAAGGCATGTCCTGTTTTTACGGCAATAACATGTGCTTTAATCGGTCCCAGCAGATACAAATCGCCAATGGCATCAAGAATCTTGTGTCTGATCAGTTCATCGTCAAAACGCGGCACAGAAAGAATTTTTTCATCATCAAAAACAACTACATTCTCTAACGAACCGCCAAGGCCCAGTCCCATCTTACGCAACATTTCCAGCTCGGAAGTAAAAGCCACTGTTCTGGCAGCCATAATATCCTTTTTAAAGCTCTCCTTATCGAGCAGGATATCGAAATACTGGGTTCCCAGCATCGGATGACTGTTGATGGATGTAAAAGAAATTCTGTAGCCGTCATAAGGTAAAAGAACGATATAACGGTCATTGTCATAAACGGAAAATGCTTTATCAACGGCATATATATGACGTTCTGCATCCTGCTGCACCGGTTCTGCTTTTTCAATCAGCTCGCAGAAAACCTTAGCACTGCCGTCGGTTACCGGCGGTTCCGGGGAAGACATTTCAATACGGATATTGTCAATCGCCATCATAGACAGCGCACCCATAAGATGCTCAACTGTAAAAACCTCAGCACCGTTTGCACTAAGTGTTGTTGCCTTTACCGTGGAGCTTACATTCTCCGGCAAAGCTTTTATTTCCGGTCTGCCCGGTAAATCGGTACGGACGAAGACAATGCCTGTGTCAGCCTCTGCAGGTTTCAGTGTCATCAGTACATCCTTGCCGGAATGCAGACCAATGCCTGAATAGGATACCTCTTTAGCAATTGTATGCTGGTATTCCTTTTTTTGCTCGGTCATTTTGCTCCTCCTTTATCAAATTTATTTTTTTCTGCCAAAACGTTGGCGTCCGTCTTTCCAACGGTCATGCACCCAGAACCACATTTCCGGATGCGCAATAATCTCATGCTCCAGTATTGTTACCAGCTCACGGGTTACAGCATAAAAATCCTGCTCCTTGTTTTTTGTTTTCGGGGTGTACAGGGGAGGATAAATTTTAGCCGTACAGGTGCCATCTGTATTGTTGTGCAGAAATATCGGTAAAATCGGTGAACCGTAAATACGCGAAAGCGCCGCCGGACCCATAGGGATAACAGAATCCTTGCCGAACAGGTCAATACGTACGCCATCGTCGTTCGTATCCTGGTCATAAAGAATGCCCAGAAGATTTTTTTCGCGCAGCATACGGCTGATAGCCAGCAGGCCATGCTCGCCACGGTTATAGGTAACCTTCTGTCCCACCATCTGGCGGAATTCATTGATAAGCTTATCCATATGACCATTGTTCTGCTTACGTGTAATAGAAAGCATCGGGTAACCATGCAGCGCTACGGTAGCGCCCAAAAGCTCCCAGTTGCCGTAGTGACCTGTAGCCATAATGACGCCTTTGCCCTGAGCATAAGCAGCCTCCAGATATTCCAGGCCTTCTACCCTTACCTTCTTGTCAATATTATCCTTATTCAGCAGCGGGAAGCGCATAACCTCGACAACCATGCGGCCGAAGCGGTGCAAACTGTCTGCAGCGATTTCCGCAGCTCTTGCTTCGTCAACCCCCAGGCATTCGCGGATATTGGCCTCTGCCATCTGCATACGCCAGCGCGGTACAACAGCCACTGCTACGCTGCCCAGAAATTTTGCCACCAGCTTGCGCAGCCACATGGGGGAGATGCACATAAATTTACTAAAAAGCTTGACTATATAATAACCTAACAAGCTTTCACCACCCTATTATTTTTTCAGCTCTGCCAATTCCTTTTCCAGAGCTTTGACGCGCTTGAGCATATCGCCCACCTTGCGCAGATTTGCTTCCTGACGCAGCCATTCCTTCATAGGCATTGCAGGGAAGCCGCCCATAACGGAATTGTCAGGAACGTTATTGGTAATACCCGTTTTGCCGCCAAAGACGCAGTTGCTGCCGATGGTAATATGACCGACGGTACCAACCTGACCAGCAAAAGTAACATTGTTGCCTACGGTTACGCTGCCGGAAATACCTACATGAGCAACAACCAGGCAGTTTTCACCTAAGATATCGTTGTGGCCGAGATGTACCAGGTTATCAATCTTGGTGCCCTTGCCAACGATAGTGCTGTCAACTGTAGCACGGTCGATACAGGTGTTGTTGCCGATTTCTACATCATCCTGCAGCACTACATTACCGGTCTGCAGCACCTTGCTGTGCTTGCCGTTTTGGGTAATATAGCCAAAGCCGTCGCCGCCGATTACAGAACCGGACTGCAGAATAACTCTGTCGCCCAGTACACAGTCCTCACGGATAGTGGTATTAGGATAAATAGTACAATCCTTGCCCATTTTTACGCGCTTGCCGACATAAGCATGCGGATAGATTACGCAGCCGTCGCCGATTTCTGCATCATCCTCAACAACAGCAAAGGGCTGAATAGCAACATTGCTGCCGATTTTTGCCTTCTTGGATACATAAGCATAAGGACTGATAACACGCTCAACCTCTTCCTGCGGACGGAACAGCTCCAGCAGTGCGGCAAAGGCTGCACGCGGGTTGGCAACTCTGATAACCGGACGGCCGTCCAGCTCCGGGTCTTCGGGACTGAGAACCATTACGCCTGCTTTGCTGAGATGGCAGTGCTCTACATGAGGCGGCACCGCAAAGGAAATATCCTTCGGACCTGCCTCAACCAGTCCGTTAACGCCGGTAATGCGTAATTCGGGGTTATCATGCTCTACCGTGCCCTTTAAAAATTCAGCTAATTCTTGTACACTCTTCTCCATTTCATACCTCCACCATAAAGCGGCTTACGCAAAAAGCGGACGGACTATCCGCCCGCTTCAGGGTGCTGCTATTATTTCATTTTTGCAATTACATCGCTGGTAACATCGGTACCGCCCTGAGGAACGGCACGCTTGTCTAAAATAGCGCCCAGCTTTTTCTCGTCAGCAACTTGCTTCAGAGCAGTATCCAGACTTGCCTTCAGCTTATTTTGAGCCTCGCTTTGAATCAGCTTGGCTTTAGCGCCGTAATCTTCGGCAACCTTTTTGGCATCATCGCCGGTTTTACCTGCCATATCCTTATCCATCTGGGTTTTCAGATCGGTCATTTTTTTTGTTACATCTTCCTGAGTGGTTTTTACGATAGGAGCTTCAGCTTCAATCTTGCTCATATCAACAGTACCAAAATCGGAATTACGTCCGCTGCAGCCGAAAGTAAACATAGATGCTGCAATCATCAGACCGGCAATAATTTTTTTCATAATTTTTAACCTCACTTAATTATAGCTCATATCAGGCCCGGGCACTTAACAATGTCATGCCTTTTTCAAGGCCTTTATTATAGCAGCGGTAATATCCTCTGCCTTCATATTAACTCTAAACTTATTGAAAACAATAGTATAGCCGCGCTCATGCGCCAGCTTCACAGCCTGGCTTTCGATATCCTGATTGATTTGCTTCTTCAGGCTATCGTTCTTTTCCTGCTGCTTATCAATTTCTCTGTCTATAATACTCAGTGCATTATTTAAGGCCTTCGGTGCTGCGTCAAGCATTTCCTTGTCGCGTTCCTCCGGCGATTTAAGCTGCTGCATAGCCTGAGCATGCTGCTGTTGCGCCATATCACGCATCCGCTGCTCGGCTTCTGCCTTATACGGCAGTACCTTAGCATCAACAAGATGGCGTTTTTCCGCCTGCAGCTCGGCAATCTGCGCACCACGCTCTTTCTGCAGCTCCTGCAGCTGTTTTTCAACGGCCTGACGTTCATCAGGCTTCATTTTAACAGCCTCCAGGATAGCCCGCAGATTAAATAATTTAAGCTTATAGGCTTCTTCGATATTCTTTTTGCGTTCGGCCAGCTGAGCATCTGCTTCAGCCTCGGCCTGGGCCGCAAACTTCTGCAGCTTGGCATTTTCAATCTCCCTCTGTTCTACCATACGGGTATTGAAATCTGCCTCCATAAAGCTTTGCTGGCTGAGCTGCCGTAAGCTGCGCAGCTTATTCAGGCTGCTTAGCTGCGCCTTGGCCAGCTCTTCCTGACCTTTACGCTTATTAAGCAGATCCTGCAGAATCTTTTCACCCTGCTCCAGCTTAGCATACTGAGGATGGGCGCTTACCGCCTGCTCCCAGTTGATAACAGCAATTTTTTCCTGCGGTCCCCGGACATTGGTACTGCATGCCGAAATCAGCAGAGCAGCTGCAATAATAGCACTTATTTTTACCAGCTTGTTCTTCTTCATGCCTGCCTCCAATAACATTGCTGTACATCCGTAAATACCGCGATTAAATTGACATTACACAAGGCAAGCTGCCAACTTCAGAGCAGCAATGCGCTGAAGAAGCTGTTATTTGCCTGCCTGCATAGACTTGGCAACCTCGTCAGTAATATCTACACCGCCGAACACAACAGTGTTCTTATCTACTACAACTGCCAAACCTTTTTTGTCGGCAATCTTTTTGATGCTGGCTTCGATTTTCTTCAGCACAGGGTCCATCAGCTCTTTTTGTTTGTTGGCCAGACGTTCCTGAGTCTGAGTATAATACTTTCTCTTTTCTGCCTCGTTCATGGTCTTGCTTTTCTCATTGAAATCCTTTTGGGCAGATTCGATTTCTTTGTTCATAGCTTCGTTAACTTTGCTCAGATCCGGGCTTTGTGCTACCAGCATCTGATAGTTAACTACACCGATAGCGGATTCGCTGGAAGCGGCAAAAGCACTCTTGCCTACACCGCTCTGCGTTACGGAAAGCGCAAAGCAGCCCAGTACGAAAATCGCTGCTACAAACAAGGAGATCAGCTTTACATTTTTAGGGTTACGCAATTTCTGCATCATAATCTAAATCCCTACCTTCTTTTCCTCATACAAAAATTCAGAAGCTACAACAGCAGAAAACAGCAGCAAGCTGCCGTCATCCGTTTTTGTACTGTCTGTTGCAATAATATATCTTATTATATCAGCCTGCGCTAATTCTTTCAAGAATTGCTAGAGATTTCCTATAAGACGCAGGTAAAATTCACTGCCGCCGTAAACATATTCCGCGCTAAGGAACTCATGAATGCGGTAGCGCACCGCAAATTCATTACGGTTATCACCGGAAAAATGCTCGGCCCGCAAACGCCATTTAGGACTCAGGCTGTATTCCAGACGATAATTATTGTCGCCTGTCGGTATCCGCCGTACGTAGCTCCAGCCGCTCTTGCCCCAATAATGCGTATATCCTGTGCCGAAACGCCATTGTACGTCATTCAGGATAACCTCCGCCTCGCCGAAAATCTCATCGTGCGGCGAAATCATTTTACCAAGATGCGCCTTGCCGGAAAGATTTTCCTTATTGCGACCGATGTCGCCATAGCCCTCAAACCAGATTTTATAATCATCCGATTCAATCATAATATTTACGCCGAGATCAGCACCGGGAGTAATTTTAACCTCCGGGCGCAGCTGATAATTTTTAACCTCCGGCTCAGTCATGAGCTTCTCTAAAAGCTGCTGCTCCAGCTCCTGGCGATGCCTTTGCACATAAGCAACAGGCAAACCGCGCAGCTTATCGCATTCGCCGGCATATTTGTACTTCAGCTTCATCAAAAGCACATTGGGAATAGCTTCGCTGCGTAATTCATAGCGGATATTACGCACCAGCTGGCCAACGGGATAGATAACTACCTGCACTACCGTGCGTCCGTCCTCCTGCAGCACATCCACCGCCGGCTTAAATTCCGGCAGCTGTGCCTGCACCTCACTGCGTACCAGCTTGCGCAGTACGCCGCCAGCCCAATCGCCTGCATCCACCATGCACCGCTGATGGCCTGCTCCAGCTGAGCATGCAGCGCAGGAATGCGCCGCTCCAGCAGCGCCGCCGTCTGTGGCTCTACTCCGGAAAACTGCAAATCGATAAGCGGCTTTTCGATAACCTTGTTCCAGGGACGTGCATACAGCTTCACCTGTGTAGTTTCGCCTACATCCAGCTTAACATCGGTAAGCTCGTAGCCGGTGAATACCCTGTCGCCGATTTCCGTCAGCAGGCGGGCATAGTCCTCCCCGGCCGCGTCAATCATCGCCGTATCCTTATCAATAAACAGCTGGTCCGCCACCACCTGCATGCTGCCGCTCATCTTTTGCAGCAGCAGCTGGCTGGTGCCGCCGTTAGTATCTATAACTTGTACTTCTACACTGTTAACCGGTGCAGAAAAAGCATGCTGCAATGGCAAGATGCTTGTCATTGCAGCACAGAACAGAATCTTATTCAGCTTCATAGCCTAAATATTCTCCGCAAAATCAGAACTGTCCACCAAAGCTGAAGTGGAACTTGCCACCATCCTCGCCGTAGCCATAGTCCAGCTTAACCGGTCCCAGCGGAGAGTTGATACGCAGACCTACGCCGTAGCTGTTCTTGAGCAGTCCCATATCAAATTCATCCTCATGGCGTTTATCCCATGCATAACCGTTATCGGTAAAGAGTACGCCCTGAACCTTCTTGACAATCGGGAAGCGGTATTCCAGAGTTGCCTTCAGCATGCTGTTGCCGCGGAACTGGTCATCCTCATAGCCGCGCAGAGTATCACTGCCGCCCATGGTGAAGCGTTGAGACAACGGCATATCGCCGCTTGCATAGCCTGCGCCCAGGTTCAGTGCCCAAACGCTTTCGCCGCCTGCACGGAAGTAATAGCGCCAGTCAGCGGTCCATTTGGTGAAGTCAAAGTCACCGCCCATGCCGCCGGCCCATTCTACGCTGTAGCCGATGCGCTTGCCTTCATGCGGATCATAGATGTTGTCGCGGGAATCATATACGCGGCCGAAGGTAATACTGCGGGTAACACCAAAGTTTTCCTTACGGCGCTCTGCGGCAGTCTTAGGCATCCAGGATTCATATTTATCACTTTTATCAGTATCGCTCTTATAGAACTGGTCTTCATAATACTGATTTTTATCGCCTTCGTAGCCGTCAGCTTCGCCTCTGTAGATATCATCACGGTTTTTAATCGTAATGTAGTTGCTGACAAATTCGTTATGCGTTTTACGGCTGAAGGTAATTTCCTGACCGCGACGCTTTTTGTCATAGCGGGCAATTTCGTCACCGTCGATATTGTAATCGGCATATTCGTTGGTGATATCGTAAAGGTTAATGGTAGCACTGGTTTCCTTGTCGTCCAGCCAGGGGCGGGTATAGCTGAAGTCATAGTTCTTGTTATCCTCGCCGCCGAACTCCCAGCGCAGGTTAATCTTGTCACCGATACCGCGGAAGTTCTTATCGCCGATGGAAACCATGCCTACAAAGCCGTCGGCATTGCTGTAGCCTGCGCCGATGCCAAAGGTACCGGTATTCATTTCAACTACGGAAATTTCTACTTCAACACCGTTCGGCTCACGGCCCGGGTTCAGCTTAATGTTAACGTCTTCAAAATAGCCCAGGTTATATACGCGCTGCATGCTGCGGCGGGCAGCCTTGGCATTGAAGGGCTCGCCTTTTTTCAGCTTCATTTCACGGGTAACAACATAATCCTTGGTTTTTACGTTGCCCTTAACCTTGAAGCCTTCAACAACGCCTTCGTTGACAGAAACCTTCAGAGTACCGTCCTTTTCCATATGCACGTCGGTAACACGCGCCAGAATGTAGCCGTTGGAACGGTATTCCTCTTCCAGCTTCTGTACGCATTTATTAATATCCTTCAGGTTGGCAATTTTGCCCTGCTCCAGATCAAAGAAGCTTGCAACCCTTTGCTTGTTCAATACAGTGTTGCCTTCAACATCTGTTTTTTGGTATACAGGGTTTTCCATAACATGGTAAATTACCTGTACGCCTTCCGGTACCGTCTTGAATTCCGGACACAGGTCATAGAACCAGCCCAGATCATAAATAGCGCTCAAATCCTCGCTCAAGCCTGCTTCGGTAAACTGCATGCCGGGGTTGGTTTTCAGAGCAGCGGCAATTTCAGCCTCAGGCACAGTAACATTACCCTCAATAATCTGCTTGGTAATGGTCTTGCCAATGTAAGGAGCCAGCTTGTTTTCCTCCTGATGGGATGACGGTGCAGTCTGCGTTACAGAGGTATCAGCACCCATAGCAGGTGTCTGAATTTCTTCGGCATAGACAGGTGCGGCCAGCATCATTGCTGTCAGGCCTACTGTCAGAGGCCGCCATAATTTTTGTTTCTTCAATTGATATTCCTCCTCATATTTCATTTAGAGTTACTCAACTCAACTCGCGCTGACTGCACTAATTTGTGCATATCGGCTTTAGATATAGTAACACGGTCGGGAGCGCCTTGTTTCTCCTGTACCGGTGTATCCTTAGCTTGCTGCTTCTGTATAGCTGCAGTCTTGGGCACCGCAGCCTGCACCGGTATTTTCTGCTCCGGCTTGACCACAGGTGCTGACACAGGCGGCGGCAACACGGCCTGCGCCTTCGCGCGGTAATGGTTTCTGGCAAAGCACCAGCCGCCGAAACCGGCAACTACCAGTAAAACAGCTGCACAGCCTGCCAGAACCTGCCGGTTCCAGCTCCAGGGGCGGTCCTTCTTCCGACGCAGATTTTTCAGCTCAGCCTCCGCCAGCATCAAATCAAGCTCGCCCCGTATATCCTTATTATCCATAAAGCTTTGCTCCGCCTTATCCAGACTGCTCTTTATGCAGCGGATGCGTTGAAACAATGTACGGCTTGACTGCGTCATACTTTTACCCCTTTCTGTGCATAATTGTTTTTAATAACTATGTCTTATATAATCGTCTGCTGCCTTGAGTTTTCACAAGTCATTTCAGATGATTACAACAGATTTAGTAAAGCTAACTTGCATTTTCGCTTTTTTTCGTTATTTATCAGCCTAAATACTATTCCTTATTAAATTCATGTATAAAGCGGGAAAGCATACCGCGGATACGGCGCACACCCTGCTTCTGCAGACGGTAAACATGACCGAGGCTTACATCAATAGCATCGGCAACTGCCTGCGCCGGCCTGTCCTCCAGATACATTCCCTGCAGCACCTGCTGCTCCTTCAGCGGCAGGCGGTCCATCGCCTGCGCCACCTTTTCGCAGAGCAGATGCTGTTCCGTCACCTCGCTGGGAGATGCCAGCTCCGACGGCAGAGCATCACTTAAGGTAAAGCCCTTGGACAGCTCACTGTCAAGATAAAGCATGCCCTTATCCGTGCTGTTTCTCAGATAATCTACCATGCTTCCTCTGATACGGTATGAGGCAAACAGGCTGAAGGCTACCTGCCGCTTATAATCATAGCTTTCCGCCGCTTCCAGCAGTCCCACCATGCCTTCCTGAATCAGCTCCATTGTATCGGCCTCAGGCAGCCTGAAGCTCGACGCAATTTTGAAAACCAACGGCTGGTAAGCTGTCATCAGGCGCTGATGCGCTGCTTCGTCACCGGCAGCGTCACGCCGCCAAAGCTCCAACTCTTCTTCCGGCTCCAGCAGCGAAGTCTTGCGCAGCTCTTCCAGATATCCTTGCAGCATCTGTTCACCTCCTCTCGTAAATTATTCTTTACTTAAAACGAAATCTTATATTCCAAGCCATACCAGTCCTTCGGATCCCTCGACATATCGTAGCTGCGTGAATAAGTGATATTCATGTGCTTACTGATATCGTACTGTCCGAAAATGCTTCTGTCAACAGCATCAAAGCTTGTTGTATAACCAAGCATAAAATTATCATTAAGATATTTGCTTACTAAAACATTATACTGGTTTTTCTCATCTGCCGTCAACTCTTTATTCCGGTCGTAAGCGCTTTCAAAGCCGATACCAGAGCGTGTTTTGCCGGTATAGATACGGAACTGGTCAAGTCCCAATGTCTGTTTGACAAACATCTCCACGTCACCCAGCACTGTCATCTGCAGGCCGACAGTCATCAGATTTGCCATATCATCACCGGTAACCTCGTTACTGCCTGCACTTTCACGCTGCAGCGTCAGCATACGCACAATCGTATTTTGTGTCAGCGGCGGATCACTTGTCAGCTGCAAATCCATTTCGCTTACGGGGCCGTTAATCTTCATAAAAATGTTGTAACGGCTGAAGCGCGCTGTGCTGTCAAGATTTACGTTCGGTAAAAAGCTTCCGGGATCAACCCATACCAAACCTGCCTGATTCAGCTTAAAGTCGGTACGTAAATATTTAACAGTGCCCTTATCAGCTTTAATCGTACCGTCAATCATTGGGAAGAGCGTGCTGCCCTTGATATCAATGCCGCCCTTAAGCCAGATATCATACAGATAGCTGTTGTACAGATGTACCTTCGGCCCCAGCACAAGCTTCATATCCAGGCCGATATTGCTGTCCCCCTCGCTCAGCTCGGGAACTGTCGGCATATTAATAAGAACATCATCCAGACGCAAACTGCCGGCAAGCCGCGGGCGGAACGCCATAGGCGGCTCACCGTTGCCCTTACGGTTTTTCATATCCGGATATTGCTCCGGCTGCAAGGTTACATCACTCGTAATCGTACCGGTGAAAATCTTGGAGGCCAGCTGCGCCTTATCTGCCTTGATATGCAGACTGTAGGCTGTATCAGCATCGGTATGCAGTGCATAGCTGCCTTCGGCACTGAGCGTGCCCTTGCCTAATTTAGCAGAAAGATTCTTCAGCTGTACAGTATTGCCGTTAAACAACACATCCAGATTGATATCATCAAAGACTGTATTTATATATTTCACCTTAACACTGCCGCCGGCTATTTTAACAGAACCGAAAAGCAGCGGCTCCTCCAGCGTACCGGCCAGACGGATTTTGCCCTGCGTATCACCTACGCCCCATTCAACCATTTTGGTAAGCGCCGGCAGGATTCCCAAACGTGCCTTATCCAGATCCATAACAATATTCATCTGCGCATCAGGGTTATGACGCTGATTCTTATCACGGAACAAATCAAGCGGAATATCACCTGCCGCACTGACTCCGTAAGCATCCTTCGTGGCAATCAGCTGCTGCAGCTTAATGTTGTCGTCGGCCAGCGCCAGCATTGCGGTAAGCTCGTCCACACTTACGCCGGCAACAGAACCGTTGGCAATTTCCAGCGAAGCTGTTCCCTGAGGATTGTCAAAGCTGCCATGCACCTGCACCAGCATATCCGTTTCGCCTTTAATTTCCGGCGGGTCCTTCATGACTGCGGTAACGATTGCCGGATTAGCCTTAACTGCGGCCACCTCTACATCCAGCAGCTTTTTCTTAAAGTCAACAGAACCGCCGACGGCAATAATTCCCTTATCGCTTACGCCGTCCTGCTCCTGCAGTCTGACATTGTCAAAATGCAGTACGCCGCCCTTATCAATGCGTCCGTCAAAACGCATGTGGGCATAATTAAGGTCGTGAATTTTTACATTATCGGCCGAAGCCGTAATCTTTACGCCTTCGCCATGGCCGTTGTAGCTGAACAGCAGCTGTCCCTGCATCAGGCCGTTGATATCGTAATCCTGACGTGCCATACGCAGCAGGCCGCCGATATCGCCCCAAATATTTTCCACCTTGCCGTCAATATAATGCTGTACAAGGTTAAGATTAAGATCTGCGCTGTATAAGCCGTAATTGACAGGATCGTCACGATAAGGCTGCTTAAAGGAAGCATTCAGCTTATTCTTGTCACGTCCGTTGCTGGCAAGCGTTCCTTCCAGCTCCGTCAAAGCTTCGCCATTAACAGTTATCTTTTCACTGCTGACTTCGCCGTCAAAGAAGGGAGCTGTGAGCGTACCGCTCAGATGTCCCTTAGCATTAACCTTGCCGCCCAAATCGACTGTATCATCACTTATCGGCAAATGCTCCAGATCAACATTCTTGGCATCCATAACAAAGTTCAGTCTGCGGTCGGCCGTCATGGTGCCATCCAAAGTCAGACTGCCGTAAAAAGCATTGACTACAAAATCCTGCAATCTCAGCATGCCGTCCTCATAAGCATAATGACCGCTGATATTATTAAACAGCTGCTTGGCGGCACTGCCGTCGGCAGCATGCACCTCGCCATGAATATAAGGATGGCTGAGGCTGCCCTTTATCTGCATAGTATTATCAAGATTACCGGTAACTATATCAGGCTTGCCCACAAGCACCATCAGCGGCTCAATGCGCATATTCTTCGTTGTCAGCGTAAGGTTCGCCACAGGCTCTGCACCCTGCAGGTTAACGGTACCGTTAAGAATATGCTGTCCCTGATCCATATGTGCGGTAAAATCCTTAAAGCCCAGGATATTATCCTTCATGCTGATAATGCCATGCGCTTCGTTAAGCTTCTGCGACATAAATTCTGCCTGCGTCAGCTGTACCATACCGGAAAACTCGGGAGCATCCAGCGTACCGCCTACATCAAATCCGGTGGAACACAGTCCGCGTCCGTCCTGACCTGCCGCAGCCAGCACAGGATCAATCGGAAAATCTGCCATACGTCCGTGAACAGCCAAAGCGCCATCCTTGGCAACACGTCCTTTGGCAGCCAAGGTACCGCCGCCGTCGGCAAAAAAGCTGAGGTCATCAATAACTAAGCCCTTGCTGTCATAGCTGCCGTCAAAGGCCAAGCGGTTAAGCTTCAGGCTGCGCCAGCTGATATCCATTGTATCGGCAGCGGCATGCAGCGTAAGCTTATCCTGCACCAGCTTGGCCAGAACAGCCAGTTTACCATTAATATGAACCTGCTCCTGCTGTTTGCCGGGCAAATTCTGCGTAACCTGCTGCAGCTGTGCGTCTGCCGTCAGTACCTGCTCCTTAAGGTCATACGTACCGTTAGCGGTAATCGTACCGCCGCCATATTGCGCGCTCACATCATGCAGCTGCACAACTTCCTTAGATACATCAAACGGCACACGCAGCTTTTCCGCCTTATAGCCTTTATAGGCCAAGGCATCACTACTCAGCACGCCAAAGCCTGAAGGAGAATCGGTGTTGCGCAAATCCGCTTCACCCTCCAGGTGCAGCTTCTGCCCGTCAACCAGAGCGTCAAGACTGCTGACGCTGATAAGGTTTTCATCCGCACGTACCAAGCCGTCAAGCTGCAGGCTGTGCTGCTCGCCTGCCAGGCTCAGCTTACCGCTGATGGCTGCCAGCTTCACTTCACCGCTAAAGCGCTGCTTGCCGTTCTTATTCACATAAATCAGAGCAAGCTTGCCTAAGCCGCCCTGCAGCTCATCGACATTACCGTATTGCTTAGCCAAAGCAGCATAGGGTGCCAGCGCCAGCTTATCGCCGGTCAGCTTCATGCGGCCCTCGCCCTTGGTAGTCATCGTGCCGGCCAGCTTCAGCTTATCGGCACCGCTTGTCACAGACAAATCCACGGCAAAATCAGGATTGGCACCGCCGTTGATATTGCCTTCCACGCCAAACTGCCACTTGCCCTGCGGCATAGTTACCACCAGCTCGCCCTTGTCTACCGCCAGCGTACCGTAAAAAGGCGTTTCCTCAGAATCCGACGGCTTCAGCAGATTCTGCATATTCCATTTATTTTTGTCATTCATTGTGAGATATATTTTCGGGCGCATCACATCAATCCTGCTCAGCGCACGCTCAGGCTTCTGCATTGCCAGCCAGGGTCGCAGCGTAAGCACAGTACGCGGCAGCTCGGCCACCTTCTCGCCCTTGGCATCCTTTACGACAACGTCCGTCAGCTCGGCCGTCAGGCCGCCTTCCCATTTCAGACCGCCAATAGAAACACTGCCGTTGATGTACTCCGCTGCCAGCTGCTGCATTTGCGGTATCGCCTGCTTAATGTACTTAGGCATCACCGTATGGACTAAAAAGATATAGCCTGCCGCAAGCAGAATGATTAACGCTCCAACAAATTGTAGATATTTTTTCATGACACTTCACCATTCAATAGTTTAACAAAATTCTATGACAAAAATATGACAAGACTGTTTTTTATATACTTCGACTTTTATTTATTCGACATTAGCAGAAAACATCCTCTTATTGAGAAGAAATTTCTTTTATCCGCTGAAATCTCGGCTAAAGCCACATAAAAAAGCCGGTGAGATTTATGCCCCACCGGCCTGATTGTGTCAATGTTTATTAAATTTACGCCTTAATTATTTGGCAGCCTCTTCGGTTTTTTCTTCGGTTGCTTTAACAGCTTCCGCAGTTTTGGCAGCCTGCACCTTTACGGCAGTCGCAGGATTGGTCATCGGCACACCGATAGAGGTTTCCAGTGCAGTCTTGGAGGTGTTGTAATCATACAAAGCCTTAGTATAGTTGGTCTTAGCCTGAGTCAGCGCAACCTGAGCATCGAGAACGTCAGTATTGGTGCCAACGCCGGACATATAACGCAGCTGAGCGATACGGTAATCCTCATCAGCCTGCTCTACAGCCAGCTTAGTGGTGCTGATGCGTTTTTCTGCTTCGCGCAGTCCCAGATAATTGCTGCGGACATCCAGATTTACAGAGTCCACGGTATTACGGTAGGTTTCCTCAGCCTTTTTCAAATCAGCCTCGGCACCGTGAATCTTGGACAGAGTTACGCCGGTATCGAACACATTCATGCTGACATTTACGCCAACACCCCATTTGCCGTTGTCATCACCGGGCCAGCTGCTGTCACTCCATTGCTGAGTAGCGCTGGCAGCAACCTGCGGCATGTGACCGCTGCGGGCAACCATCAAAGCACCCTTGGCAGCGTCTACGCCATATTTAGCCTGCATCAGCTCCGGGCGGTGCTCGGCAGCATAAGCCAGGCAGTCATCCATGTTTTTATCATAAGCATTATAGACAAGCAGGTTATCGAGCTTCAGATTGGTATCCATCGGCAGGCCGACGATTTTGTTCATATTCGCTTCGGCAACCTGATAGGAATTTTCTGCCTGAATCAGGGTCTGCTTAGCATTGGCCAGCTCAACCTGAGAACGCAGCACATCTACCTTGGCTACAACGCCGACATCATACTGTGCCTGAACATTTTTCAGATGGTCCTCCAGACGGGTAACGGATTCTGCACTGAGTTTCTGGATATTATCTGCCTGCAGCATATTAAAATAACCGTCGGTAACGGTAGAACGCATTTCGTTATAGGTACGCTGTACGCCAACCTCATTGTATTGATAGTTAGCCTTTGCCTGTTTAATGGTACCGCTCAATTTACCGCCGGTAAAAATCGGCAGAGAAGCAGTCAGGCTGTTGGCATGATTGTTGCCGATACCCTTGGTCCAAATGCCGGGAGCAGCTTGCTGAGCATCATCATAACCGCCGCGTTGAGTAGTATGGTTAGCGCTAATGCTGATGCCACGGCTCTGGCGCGCAGCATTGTAGCTGGCACGAGCGCTGTCAAGCTCGTATTGGGCAATGCTTACAGTCGGGTTGGTCTGGAAGGCACGCAGCATAGCGTCGTCCAGATTTAAAGCAACAGTTTCACCGGCAAAAGCACTTTGGCCCAGTGCCATGGTCAGCGCTGCAGATAAAAGCAAGAAACGTTTTGTTAATTTATTTCTATTCATCCGAAAAACCTCCATTTTCTAAAACTGACTAACCAGTCAGCAGTAAAATTATATATTTTTTTAGGGCTGTTTGTCAAATATTTTTTAGAAATAAGTGCGCACACCCATATAAGTATTAGCTTTATTACCGCGTACATCCATGGTTTCGCCGTAAAGCGACAGGTTATCATGCAAACGGAATTCGCCGCCCAGACGCACCTTGAGATCATCAAAATCGTATAATTGGGAATACAATCTGAAGTCCCTGCCTAAATCGTAGCTGGCGCCGACCCCGAAGTCACCCTGCATCGCACCCATGCTGAAGGCTGCGTTGCCATACTGACGTCCTACGAGAAAATCAAATTTATTGGCATTGCCGATGTCATAACCGCCCATATAAAGGAAGGTATCGTCTGCCGGGTGCAGCGTTACACCTAAGCTGCCGCGCCAGTCGCCGCCCTTGACGGCAAAGCCGGCGTCAGTCGAAACCTTTGCCTCGGTGAGGGTTCCCAAAATCCTGTTGGCACGCTCACTCGTTTCCTTGACGTTAACCAGCGTTTCCTTCAGAGATTTCTGTGTTACAGGATCCTTGGCTACCGTTTCCAGCACCTCGACAATATTTTCCATACGCTGGCTGGTGTCTGCCATATTCTGGGCAATCGCAGCCACATTCTGGCCCGTCTTGCCGTTATTGTCCACACCGGCCATAAGGCTTTCGATATGTGCTGCCGTGCCGTTCATGCGATGGCTCAGCTCATTAATCTGATGAATCATTGAAGTAATATCCTGCTGGTTGGCTACTGCCACATCAGCCATGACCTTCGTAAAGGTATTCATGTTCTCCGCAATATCATTCATATTTTTAAAACCGGATTTCATGGACTGCTGTACTTCCTTGTCGCCAAAAACATTTTCAAAGGCATTGGCGATATTTTCCATACGCTTCACCAAATCACCTGAGGAAGCAAAGAATTCATCCATGCCTCCGCCGGCAACACCGTTAATCGTGCTGCCTTCGGCTACATAGCCCTGCCCCTGCTTGGCCGGAGGAATAACATTGACATATTTTTCACCCATGATACCGTCCGCGGAAATCGTAAAGGTCGCTCCCTGCGGTATTTTGATATCGTCATTAATTTCTGTGATAACCTCTATCTTATCAGGTGCCACATTAATCTTTTTAACCGTGCCTACCTGCACGCCCGCATAACGCACAACATGCCCAGGCATCAGTCCGCTTACCTGAGGATAGTTAATGCGCAGCTCATAGCCCTTTTTGCCAAAGCTGAAAGCACCCATAAAGGTAATAATGCCGGCCAGCACCACCGCGCCGCCTAATGCAAAGGCACCTACCTTAACCTCACTGCTGCTCATCTTTCTCCTCCTCTTTCAATTCCATACCGTTAATAAACGCCTTAACGACAGGATTATTACTGTTTTTTATCTCCGCAACCGTGCCTATCTGCACGATGCGTCCATCATATAGCATAGCGATACGGTCTGCGGCGTAATAGGCCGATTCCATATCGTGTGTTACCAAAACTGAAGTTACGCCCAGCGTCTGCTGAGTTTTGCGTATCAGCCTGCTGATGGTCATCGTCATTACCGGGTCCAGACCTGAGGTCGGCTCGTCATAAAAAACCATCTGCGGCTGCATAGCCAGCGCCCGCGCCAAACCAACGCGCTTTTTCATACCGCCGGAAAGCTCTGCCGGCAGCATGTGCTGCGTATTCGGCATGCCTACCATCTCCAGCAGCTTGCCGACGCGCTCCTGTATTTCTTCCTCCGGCAGCTTAAAGTGCCGCCGCAGGCCAAAGGCTACATTCTCGCCTACGCTCAGAAAATCGAATAAAGCGGAATACTGGAAAACTACGCCCATATGCTGGCGCAGCCCGTCCCATTCGTCCTCGGTGAAAGCGCTTGCTTCCTGACCGTCAATCATAATACTGCCAGCAGTAGGAGCCAACAGTCCTGTCAGCAGCTTGATAATCGTGCTCTTGCCTGTACCGGACGGGCCGATAACCGCCAGTGTTTCCCCCTGACGTACATCCAAATCCAGATTATCAAGAATCACCTTGCTGCCGAAGGCCATTTTAAGTTGTCGGAGCTGAATCATTGCTTCGTTTGACATTCTGCCGACTCCTTACACATACAAAACGATAGAAAGAAAATAGTTGGTGATAAACACCAGAATAATCGAAAGCACTACCGAGGCAGTGGTCGCCAGACCAACGCCCTCAGCGCCGTTCGGAGCGTTCAGGCCCTTATAGCAGCCCACGATAGCAATTATCGCACCAAAGACACAGCTTTTGACCATGCCGCCAAATACGTCATAGAACTCTGCCAGTGTCCTGATAGAATTTTCATAAGTAAAGCTGCCGATACC
>ERZ791624.40-NODE-40-length-87433-cov-2.991153_pt1 | contig 87433 bp, 83 predicted proteins | sample MGYA00510058_ERZ791624 | MGnify/ENA primary metagenome ERZ791624 (study PRJEB30046, sample SAMN00715158) | human gut metagenome | study: EMG produced TPA metagenomics assembly of the A metagenome-wide association study of gut microbiota in type 2...
ACCTTTTGGGATACGAAGCCCTGACAATCGCAGAACTCTACAGAGAGCGCTGGAATGTCGAGCTGTTCTTCAAATGGATAAAGCAACATCTTCATATCAAGTCATTCTATGGCACTTCGGAGAATGCCGTCTATACTCAAATTTGGATTGCTGTCTGCTCATTCCTGATTCTGGCTCTTGCTAAGAAAAAGTTTGGGCTGGAGCAATCATTATATACTATTTCTCAAACATTAGGCTTTGTGTTGTTTGAGAAAGTGTCTATAAATCAATTGTTTAACAAAAATCAAGATTCCGTTTTAACTGATGGATATCCTAACTTATTCAGTATGAGTTAGTTTAAACGGGACAGTAGTGTGAGGGTATATCAAAAAATGGATCGCAAGCTAATTTTGGAGAAAAGCTTGCGATCCAATATGGGGAAATACTCTACCTAATGAAGAGTTTGTTTTAATCAGAATCTCCCGGTTTAAGTATTGATGTTAGGATCAAATCGATCTATTATATCAGTCCGGCGTAATTCTGATTTACAAATATTTATTGAATAGAATACGAGATCGTGTATGTGCCACTGCCAATGATCATTTCTCCCGATTTATTCTTGTATGTTTTACCATCTACGGTGAATTTTTTATTAGACTGAGGAATAATTACCCGCCCTTCACTTCCAGATGGAATAGTTACCGTCATGTTGAGCGTGTTGTCGCTTAATTTCCAGTTTACAGAGACAGGACCGTATGGTGTATCTTTGGTTGTATTGGCCCAAGTGATCCCTTGTGGAATTTGAGGTTCAATCCGAATGCAGCGATAGCCGGGAGCATTCTCTTCTGTGCGAATACCTCCGATTGCTTGGTAGAACCATGATCCGATCCCATTGAAGCAGTTGTGAATGCGGCTCCGTTCGCCATGCCAGTGTTCCCAGGTTGTTGATGCTCCATTGTCAATCATATACAAATAGCTCGGATAGTCCCGTTTTTTGAGCATGCCGTAAATGAAATCAGGTTGATGGTTGGTAACGGCCCACTCTGTCATTACCGGAATGCCAACCAAACCACACGCAATATGTCCGTCATGCTGTTCTTGGGTTATGGTAAACAGTTGATCTGTTGTCGGCTTTGTCAATGACTCAGGAGTTACACCTGCAAGCATGGGGTAAATCATGTCAATTTGTGATCCTGAGCCATAACGACCGGTTGAATCAGAGTAGAAAGTTTGTTGGATTAATGCACGTAGATCTGAGGCTTGACGAGAATAGCGATCGGCATCTTCGTCTTTCCCCAGAACTTTGGCGATTTTGGCCATGGTCTCATAGCAGACAGCAACAAAACAGTTATTGACCAGAGTAATCGATGTAGAGTCGGTCTGATTGATGCCTTTGGGACAAGCCCAATCACCAAGATACCAGTTGCGATATTCGGTTACAGGCCACGGTTGGAGCAGGCCGTCAACCATGTGGTGCTCGACATATCCTAACCATTTTTGCATGGTCGGATAATACTCTGTGATCAGTCGTGCATCCGCGTAGTTGACATATGTACGCCAAGATGCTGTAATGATAAATCCGCACCAATATGGGCCGCCTCCAGCACTGTACGGCTCAGGAGCTGTATGTGGCATGCCACCATCTTCTTGGATGGCATCTGCCCATGCTCGCATCCAGTTTGCATAGAGCGGAGCCAAATTGAACATTGTTTGTGCGGTTTCTGTAGAAGCATTGCCATCACCGCCATAACCTAAACGTTCCAATTGTGGACAATCCACCAAATATCCTCCCAAACTCAGATTACATAAAGTGTATTGGACCATGTCGTGAATGGCGTTCATGTCTGAATGCGAACATTCAAAAGAGGAGGTTTGCGGGAATCCTGTTTGAATTCGGTAACCGGTGATGTCTTTCAATTCAGGTTTGGTATTCAGGCCTTTAATCTCGATATATTGCAAACCATGATAATTGAACTTGTTGATAAACCGGTCCCCTTCGTTGCCAGAAGCCACAAAGGTGTCGAACTGCATCTGTTCGCGTATGGTAGTGCCGTGATGGAAGTGGTCCGCATAGCGCATGGTAACCATTTGTCCAGGCGATAATTTCGGCAGTTTGTATTCGAACCAACCGGTATACGCTTTGCCCATATCTACAACCCAGACGCTGTCGGCAATCTCTATCACGTTTGTTGGTTTCAAGGTATCGACAATGATATTTCCTTCGGTCATCTGTGCCGAAACATTTAATTCAGGAGCCTGAACGGTTGCTGCAGGATACCAGGTTAACAGATCCAGATCCTTTTTCTGCATGCTTTGAGGTACGGCCGCTGCATTGATTCTTTCACCTCCAAAACGATTCGGAGTCCATTTTCCGAGACTGGAATATCCACTTTCTGCGGCTTGCCACGAATCGTTATGGATAGAGATGTTTTCCCATTTACCGTCTGAATAGGTAGCTAATCGAACTTTGACCAGAGGACCATCATAAAATCCCCAGCGGATTGTCGGCCGGAACCACCCTTGCCCTAACCAAATGACTAAATCATTGGATCCTGCAGTCAAATACGAAGTGACGTCATAGGTGCGATATAATGATCGTTTATCCATTTCCGAAACCGCTGTTGCAAGCACCTCATTGCCGACTTTCTGCCCGTTGATGTAAATCTCGTGGTATCCCAAAGAGTTTACATAAAGCAGAGTTGTTTTCCCCACTTCCGTTACATTGATAGTAGTTCGTAAAAGGGGGGACTGGGGATTGCCTGCATTGGCCGGGAAACCAATATAATCATCTTCAGACCATTCCTTTTGTGAAATTCCTACGCCGAAACGGGCGGGTTTGCTCCATGCGGAAGGCTTTCCGTTTTGATCCCACACTCGCACACACCAATATACCAAACGATTGTCGGGCGTCAGCTTGCCTTTGTAACCTACGAGTACTGATTCGGATGATGTTGTTTTCTCGGAGTTCCACAAATCTGCATCACCCTCTTTGAGGAGGGTGGGTTCAGTTGCTGCAAGAATTTGATAAGCAGACTGGTGATTTCCTTTGTCAGAATAGGCAGTTTCCCAACTGAGTCGAGGCGTGTGTGTGTCAACACTTAAAGGATCAACCAAGTTCTCACATCGCAAATCGTATAAAATTTGCTCAGATTGTGCATACGCTGATGAAAGCAGTAGCATCGGGAGAATTGCAACCCAACGACAGGATTGCATCAATGACCATAATCTCATGCAAGATTCAAGTAATAGGTTAGATTTATGAATGTGATTTGTCTATAGCTGTTGTCTGCTATATTGTCAAACTGACCATAAATATACGGAATCTTATAGGAAATGTAAAATTGAATTGATTTGTCTCCCGTTTTGTAATAGCTATCCCTATTTGACATTTAAGCATAAGCATGCTAGTTGTAGCAGTGTCGTAATTGGGAAAGAATTTACGGAATGGAATTTGAACCATTTAATTAAAGAGCCAATGACCGGTGAGAGATATTCTCTCTATGATGGGCTATGGACTAAACTGAATACAACTACTATGTATACAAAAAAAGGCATTAATTCTGTGCGTGTGTCGTTAAGAATTAATGCCTTTTGAAACCTGTGGAGCTGGAGGGATTCGAACCCTCGTCCAAACAAGGAACCCAAAAGCTTTCTACATGCTTATCCTTCGATTAATCCTCCTGTCACAACCTGGTCGAAGGCGACCTAATCATGACCCCAGCTTGTAAAATTTCGCAATCCGTTACAAGCTTCCGGACGCTATCCCAATTCTGATGATACCCCGTATGCCTCTGGACTATTGGGCAAAGTCTTCGGCGAGGTACTCGTCCCTCAGCCTCCTTGGACCGCGGGATTAAGCAGTTTTACTCGGTAAAACTAGGCAGCGAGTGCGTAGCTATTATTGCCATTTGTAGTTTGAGCGTTCACTTTTACGAGCCTCCACACAACGCTCGGCATGCTTACAATCAGACTCTACCTGCTGTCAAAACCGGTCAGCCCCTGTTTGTAGCTTTGCAAAGATAATGCCCTTTCGTGAATATCGAAACTTTCGACAGAAATAATTCTCCCCTATCGATTCAGCGTTTCAATGATCTCTAACAACTGTTCCGGATGGTCAATGATATATACGGCTCCATTGTCTTCCAATTCCTGGCGTGGACGGAAGCCCCATGTTACGGCAACGGAACGTAGTCCGCTGTTGGCAGCGGTGCGCATATCAACACTGCTGTCCCCTATATACAGCGTCTCCTCGCGTGTATATCCGGTTTCATCCAAAATATTGTACACAACAGTCGGATCCGGTTTTGCAGGCACATTGTCACGCTGTCCATACACGGTGGCGAATGTTCCATCCGCAAAATAGTGGGCAATCAACTTGGCTGTAGCTGCTTGATATTTATTGGAGGCAACAGCCATACTAATCTTTTGCGCTTTTAACTGTTCGATCAACTCCGGAATCCCAGGATAGGGTTTGGTGCGATCCATGTTATGTTCCGAATAGTAGTTGACAAAATCCTGACGAACTTTCATAATCGTTTCCTCAGAGCGTTGATCTTCGGGCAGTGCACGTTCTGTCAGTTTGGTGATGCCATTCCCTACAAAATAACGATATTCGGAGAGTTCATGCTGTGGAAATCCGTTCTGAGCCAATGCGTGATTGGTGCTGACGGCCAAGTCTTCCAGAGTGTTGAGCAGAGTGCCGTCCAGATCGAATATTATCAGTTTGATCATCTGTGTCTTGTTAAGATTAATATATTCAGATGCAAAAATAGACAATCTTCAGTAATTCCGGTGTCTGCAAAAGAATCCGAAATCTTATTGGTTGGACAGAGGTCAATCCAAATATTGTTTAGAACGGATATCCGATTGCTAAATGGAATCCAAGTCCATCTCGGAACGAGGGCATGTTGTAGTATCCATGTCGAGAGGTTGCATAAGGCGCGTGAATACCGATACCCAAATCAGCTCGCAAAACCAAATAGCTGATGTCATAACGAAGCCCAAAGCCGGTTCCTAATGCAATATCCCGTCCTAAATTCCGCCACGATAGTTCTGCTCCTGGGCGATTCGGATCTTTTTTCAGTAACCAGATGTTTCCGGCATCCAAAAAGACAGCACCATTGAGTTTGCCGACCAACTTGAATCTGAGTTCGACGTTGGCTTCCATTTTGAAAGTTCCTGTTTGATCGAGATACCCGTTTTTGTCGTTTGAAGGTGGTCGATAACTGCCCGGCCCTAATGAACGAATGGTAAAGGCACGGATACTGTTGGCTCCACCGATGTAAAATTGTTCGCTATAAGGTATAACTTCTGAGTTGCAGTATGGATGTGCGGCTCCAACCATGAATCGATAGGCAAGCCAACTGCTGGAAGAGCCGAGACGTTGATAAAAACGTATTTCACTGGTGGCTTTGATAAATTGAGCAAATTGATTGCCGAAGATGGTTTTGGGTGATTCATTGTTAAAGATGCTCATTACTCCGTACAGCAAGTTACCGGCCGAAGTGAGGGAGCTTGACCAATAAAGGCGGTTTCGTGCGTAGCTTTTGTCAAATGTGTAAGTGTAGGTAAATGCTGGAATGAACTGATTACGAAAACTCAATGCAATAGCTGGATTCTCATACATGGTCGAGTCGAATTCAGCAGTAGTGTGCAACAATCTGTTGTATGTGAGTTTTAAAAAGGATATGGAGTGATGGCTGTATGGTGAACTTTGCCAATCATATCCCAGTGATGTGCTGAATGAAATAAGGTTGAAATATTTGGGACGATTCAGCAAATCAACACCGAGTTGTATGCGGGAGTTGGTCGGATATTGGGTTGTCCGGTTGGCCATGCCCGGGAACAGTAGCTGCGAGAAATTTAAGGAGGCATCCAAGCCAAATTCATACGAGTTAAGCAATGAACTTTTCCCACCTGAATTGTGATTGCCCGTCTGCCATTCATACGAACCGTTCAACGTAAGGTGAGCACTTCCCCTCCCTTAAACAGGTTGTTATGACTTAATTTTAATGAGAGACCTGGCCCCAATAGGCTGTTGGATGTTGAGGTGACATTGGTCTCTAATTCGGCTTCCAGCGGATAGTCAAAGGCTGCGTTTATCCGTACATCCAGTGTATCACGGCCCTGTAGAGAGTCGGGTGATGTTACGTTGAGGTTGACCGAACGGAAGATACCGAGTTTGTTGAGATTGGTAATGCTTTGGTTTACATCATGGAGCGTGATTAATTTGCCACTGTCAAGAGTAATTGCATTGGCCAATACTTTAGGCCTGATTTTCAATTTATCTTGATATATAAGTTCATATCGAGGCAGATGTAAGGTGTCTGATTGGCCAGGATGGATATTTTGCAGATTGATTGTGATGGCACCGGTTTGATAAGGTCGCAATGCCATTTTCGGTGCATTGGGTACAATCTGCATGCGTAGCTGCACCCGACGGGGACGTTCTGTGGTGTCTGCCTGATAAGTGATATACTCCGGTCGGAAAAAGTAGTATCCAGCATTACGAAGTGTATCGCAGATCCGTTGTCGTTCAGCGGTTAAGGTGTCTAAATTATATTGGGATCCAAGTCGGATTAAAGAGGAGTGTTGCAAGGTGTCGAACGCTGTGCCGATCTTGCCTGCCATGTGAGGATAGACAATACTATCATAAAACCATGGAGCCCCGACATGAACTTGATAGCTTATTCGTGCTTTTTGAGGATTGCGTCGGGGATGGAGCTCGTAAGTCGTCGTTGAATTGAAATATCCGTAATTCCCTAAAATGTCATCAATTAATTTGGTGCGTAAATCCGGTTGTACCTTAGAGATCAGAACCGGTTTTTTTGCTAATCTGTTATATAGCCAATGTTTAAAGCCTTTCTCTTTTTCGGTATAAAGGTAATTGTAGGCCCATAACCCAATTGGGAAAGGTGTGCGAACGTATGGACTGTATAGAGGATTATTCGGCTTGACGGATAGAGGATCTTTGACCGCTGATTCGACCGTGCTGGAAAGAGTTCCACTAGTATCTGTGTTAATCGTGATCTTTTTGACACCGGTATAGAGTACATCATCGGCCGCCAGTCGACGTGTAGTTGAACACCCGGCAAACCACAAACCAATGGTGCATAGTCCGAGTAATATGCCACCCTGTATGATATGTCGTTCTGTGATTTTCATGGGTGTGAAGGTTCTGTTGATTGGTTGACGGCTGTTTTATCGTCGAGTTTCGCTGTTTGTTGCATTTCAGTGTCAGACGGTTCTGTTGTGGAAGTTTGAGCTGGTTGTTTCTTGTTGCGGTTTGATTTCGAGTCTTTTTCAGTCGATGTTGGTTCTTCAGGCTTGGTTGCAGTTTCGTTTACAGCGTTGCTGTCCGATTGTTGCTGGTTGTCGGCTTTGTTTTTCATGAAACGGAACAGATCGGACAGTTTTAGCAACTTCTTGCGGATGACAAAACCGACACCTGTTTCAATAACCTCCCCCTCCAGAATGCTTTCATAATCTGTATGTCGGAACAACTTAATAAAAATATTGTCACGTTTGGTGAGCATGTATTCCAATGAAATGTCATCAATCAAATTCTCTTTGAGGTTTTCAGTCGGGTCGGAATCGGTACTGAATTTACCTCCGATAATTGCACGAACTCGATTGTTGAACAAACTCTTGGACATTTGGTAAGAGTAATCTGTATACTGTTTCCCTCCTGTTGAGGTGGCATCGTAACTGTTGATTCCAAAACTTAAATCCACTCCTTTCAAACTGTTTTGTGCCCATTGATTCAACTCTTTTGCAATTAATGCATTCAATGGATTGGAGGAGTTGACCTTGGCTGTTGTGCCAGGACCGGTGTAAGTGTTGTATATCAGTAAACTCATGGCTTGACTCGAGCGTTGTTCAGCAGTAAGGGAAGCCAGTTGATTTTGCATGGTCAAATTTTCCGGTGCTGACAGATCGAATGTGACGGCCATGTCAGACAATGTGTTGCGAATGTTGATGCTGACATTGAAGGTGACGGCTTGGCTGGTACCGCTGCCGTCTGTAGTTACGTTGGTGCGTATTTTGTCGATAGCAGTTAGATTGAATGCAGGATCGAGCATATTGCCCGTCCACTCGACATAACTACCCGATACAATATCGAACTTCTTTTCAGAGATTACTGGAGGTTTGTAGCGGACAAATCCTCCTGATACGATATATTTCCCTGAAAAACGGCTATCCCCCAAAGGATTCAACGTGTATGTCAAGGCTCCTCCTCCTTGTAGTTGTACACGGTTCTCACCATCGTCCGATAAATCCACTCCCAGTTTGACTTGGTTGTTAACATTGACGTTCATCAGAATGTCCATACCATTGACACGCATGGGGCGTACTGTGTCTGTTGTTGTTTGTGAAGTGGTATCTTTGAATGATACGAACGTGACGATATTTTGGTTTTGTTGTTTAACCTCTAATGGAGCATCTTGCATAATGTAGCTGACATCTGTTCCCCCGAGTAATCCAATGGCCCCTCGGATAAACAAATTGTCGATAGGGCCCCTGACTCGTGTATTCAGATCCATGTAGGCCTGGCCATACACCATGGTGCGACGACTTTTAGCTACATTAACCAATTGAAAGTCGGAGGCTGTCAGGGTTAAATCGGTTGTAATGTTAGATGGGTCCTGCAATGTGACGTTTCCGTTGATTGACAGAGGTTGTTTATTGGGTGCTATCAACTGGAAATTGTTAAAACGGACCGTGCTGTTTTCGATTTGTATGGGTGTTGGTGACAGGGTGAATGTTGTACCGATCATGCCCACTTTGATTGAGGTGTTGTCAAATAACATATTGCCATTGGCCAAAAGGTGTTGCTTGTCACCGGCAAAATCCAGATTGCCTTTGAGGATGCCATCAAGCTGAGCCATATCGGCAGGCATAAATGCATTGGCTAATTTTAGAGGCAGTCCGGGCAGATCAATTTGAACGTTAAAAGGCGTCTCAGCGATTGAATCCACAATGTGACCTTGGGCTGTTAGAATACGAGTACTGTCAAGCTCTATTTGGGTGTTGAAATGTTGTTCTGTTTGCTGCTGCATGTCATAAGTAAACCCTACATTGAGATTGCCAATGCGAGAACCCTCATAGCTGAGATTGGCCAGATTAAGTAATCCGTTTACATCAAGGGAATTGCCGCTTAAATCTTGCTTGTGCAGCGTGACCTTCGTGGAGAGTATCCCTCCAACAGTGGTTGACGGTAAAAATAGCGCTAAAGTTTTACCGATGTCAATGCCTTGGATGTCTAACGTGAGCGGGCCTGATTCTGTGTGGTTAGGGGTGGTGAGTGAAACGTGTTGTGTGTTATGTGTCAGACGAAAATCAGCATGAAGATCATGACCGAAATGGTAAGCTATGTAATTGTTCTGATTGACCTGCCATGGTTCAGAGCCGAAAATGGGATTTTCAGGAAACATGCTGATGGTTATGGTGCTATCGGCCACTCTGCTTCGTAATCCGAAACGGAATCCGACGTTCCCTGCCCTTCCCTCTTGTAAACAATTCAAGATAGCTTCATTACCTGCTATATTCCCGTAAAGGGCAATCATACCCAAGCTGTCAAGGTTGCCAGGATGATTGGCGACGCGCAATAAATAGTTGAGTTGTTGCTGTTGTTGTCGTAAACTAAGAGTTAAAGTGTCTAATTGTATATTTCCAGCATTCAGCTGATTAACAATCATGTTGAATTTAAAAGACAGCGAATCTTGTAATGAGGCATCTATGTCCATATTCTTGAAGCCAATTCCCTGGAGTTTGAGGAAATTGTTTAGGATGTTTTGGTCTCCAGCTTCAGCACGCAAACGAAATGGTGGAAGCTGTTGGCTGACAGAATCCATGTAGAAATTGTTGCCGCGTAACATTTCAGCCATTAATGAGGCTCCACGTGAGAAACGCGTGCTGAGGGAATCCACGCCGGATGGAGAATCAAAACCGAGAGTCAGATCGCCCGATTTTAACCCGATTCGTGTGTGTATAGGTGATGTTGTAAAACTTAAATTGACGGGGCGTATGCTGTTCTTTTCCCAATCGTTCCATAATGTGATATTGTCTATTTGCAGTATGGCAGAATAGGAGCTGTCCGCACTTGCTGAGGCGGACAGATTGAGGGCCAATGTTCCACCGATAGGCTCAGTAATCAGATGCATTCGGTCCAAATAACAGCTGTCAATTTTTCCCTGGATGGCTATGGTTTGTTGTTTCTCAGTAAGGTTTCCATTTAATCCGAGAGAAAGTCGTAAGGCTGGATTCTGGCTATATATAAATCCCTTAAGCAGGTGGTCCTGGAGTGATAGTTGAAGTCCGATATTGTTGTATGTATATCCGAGATAGTCAAAACGATCTATTGTGAGATCTACATTTGAAGCTGTTTGTAGGGCAAAGGGATCAAACCGTTTCCCCTGGGCATTTAGACTCATGGTTAACCGTCCCAATGAGTCGTGAGGTAGAAAGTCTTTGACCGGAAAATTGTCGGTTGATAGTGCAAGATTGTATTGTTGCGACTTGAGATTCAATCGGCCGTTGAGTTTCAATGTTCCCGAATCGACAGCTATAGCGATACGTGGGACGTATGTTTCACGATTCAGATCAATTGCTCCGCGTATGCCGATATGTTTTGGAATGACCAGCCGTTGGGGATCGACAGTGTTTGGCTGGAAAAGTTTGGAGAGAAAAGCAGCATTACTAAGAGCTCCACGCAGATCTACGTGACCTCTGAGTTTGGCCACATCAGTGATGGACCCAATTTGGCCTTTAAGTGCAAGATTAAGGTGGTGAGGAATATTTAAATCTGTTTCCGAGATTAAATGTCCTAATGTACCTGATATTTTGCTATTTATCACTACGGTTTTGCCGGCAAACGTTTGGCGTAGTGATGGCGTGTTCATGTTGAACCACGGGAGGATTTCGTTGGGGCTGATTTGGGCAGTCAAATCGAGCGTAATTGGGCTTTCAGGAGCCATTTGCAGCGTCGTGGCACCAGCTTGTAGGTCTAGTTGTATTGAAGATTCCGGAGTGCGAAGATTAAAATTCTGCAAATAGATTGTACTACTATCCATGCCGAAACGGCCGTTAAGTTCTGTTATATCGATGCCGCTCCGCTCGACAAAGGATAGTAAGTTGATTTGGCCTTGAATGGTACTGCCACGGTTGTATAGGGAATCTGCCGTCAAATTGAGATCGGATACAACAATATACGCCGGATCGAAACAGGATTGAGGTGTCGTTCCTTTCGATCCGTATGTGATTGTATTTTTTTGCAGATCAATGTGGTTGACTGTAATGGTCCACGGTGCAGAAATAGTGTCGATTGGTGTTCGTGTAGTCGTATCGTTGGAACTTATAATGCTTTCATTTGAGGAAGAGTTATTGCTTGATGTCGTGTGAGTGAAAACTGATTGTGAGGCGACCTGTGATTGCGTCGTTTCATTTGGTCGGGTGAGGCTAGTCAGATAACTGTAATTCCCTTGTTGCAACTGAATGGCATCAACCTGCACTTGTTGCTTCCCCAAATCTACCGCTACATTGTCGATGTTGCCAGTCAATAGTTGTACATCTACATAAGCGGGATTTGGATCGGTCTCCATGCTGTAATGGATGTTGTTGAGACGAAGTTTGTCTGCTAAAATAGTCCATGGTGTAGAAGAGGTGGTATCTGTGGATGTGTCGCTACTGGGGCCGATAAACAGATGTACAGTTCCATCGGATAACTCGACTGTGTTGATGTCGGCTATATGTCGTTTCAGATCGATCCCATTGGTCTTGAGTTTCAATGTGCCAATCTTGGCTTGCAACGTTAAATTTGAGGTTGTATCAGTATAGTTGGCAATAGTTTGGTCAAGAGAGAAGTTTCGGATGCGTACCTGTTGGTTGAGTAATGGCCATAGTGCGATGCGGAGTCGTAACTGGTCGCAGTACAATAAAGTGTCGGAAAGTTCCTGGGTAACCAGAACGTGATCGATTGCTAGATTTAAAGGGAAGGCAAGTCGAATGTAACCGATTGAAAGTTTCATATCGGTGTGGGTATTTACATAGCTTTCAGCTTTATCCCGAATAAAGTTTTGGATAAATGGAATGTAAAGCAATGTCGGTACCATAATTAGCACGATCAAGAGATAAAGTAAACCTCTTAACAGATATTTGAAAGTTTTTTTTATCATCTTAAGTGTGCTTTCGGTTGAGAATAATGTACCGCTAATTTTACGCCAAAGTTAAAAGATTGTCGATTTTTTAAAGGAAAAATCACCTGAATTATGTGGAGGGAAATGCGATGCAGTGATTGTGAGTAGAGTTGTGTCGTTTATTCAATATAATTTCTTTTTTAAGTAATCCTAAATGAAGACTTCCGGTCCCGAAATTGGGCCGGAAGTCTTATCGGGAAATGTGGGTTTGTGTGGAATCAATATAGGTGTTCTTCGCTATTTACCTCTTGACGAGAAATGGGCTTTCGGTTCATGGCACGCCAAGCATACCAAATATAGGCTACCACAAAAGGAATTAACAGAGAAACAAAACTCATTGCCTTAAGTGTGAACAGACTCGAAGAGCTGTTGTAGATAGTTAGCGAACTTTGTGTGTCGGCTAAGGACGGATAGTAAGCCGTATTGTTATATCCAGCCAATAACAACAGGGAGAGTACAGTTACGACGGTTCCGATTCCGCTGAACCAGATACTGCTGCGTGAGCCTTTGAAAATAGCTGTGCCTATACCCCACAATACGGCAATAATACCGAGCAATAGCAAAACCATAATCACGGGCATGTCAAGCAGGTTGTGTAGGTATTTTAGCGATTCAATCGAAATTACTCCCGTGGTCGGATCAACGGCCCAACCGTTTGCCCCGAGCAGGCTGATCAGAAAGGTCAGGAAACAGATCAAGAAGGGCCCCGTATTATATACCAAATGTTTGCGGGAGCGCATAGCAATCGTTTCGTCGTCGATGTTGTTCAAAAAGTATTGCAGCCCTAAAATGCGGGAGAGAAACAGCACGGCAAGTCCGAGTGCCCAGTTGCGATAGTCAGTCAGAGCCTCCAGTCCGCGCCAAGGGGTCGTCCATTGCGAGATGGTGTTTACTCCAGAGATGTTGCCCAGATTCATGCGGTCTACGGTGAAATTCGCACCGGTGAACAGTGTCCCGACCGCTGCTCCCAGCAGGAAGGTGCCGGCAATGCCGTTGATCACCAAAAAAGCGTTGTAGCTCTTTTCTCCGAGAAAATTATTGGGTTTGCGACGGAATTCGTAGGCTACGGCCTGAATGACAAATACCAGCAAAATCAACATCCATACATAGAATGCACCTCCAAAACTGGTGCTGTAAAACAGGGGAAATGAGGCAAAGAACGCACCGCCGAATGTAACCAATGTGGTGAAAGTAAACTCCCATTTTCGGCCCAGAGAGTTGACAATCATATTGCGTTCCTCTTCGGTTTTGCCGATGGTATAGAGCAGTCCTTGACCGCCTTGTACAAAGAGCAGAAATACCAACAATGCTCCTAACAAACTGATCAGAAACCACCAATAGTGTTGCAAAAATACGTAGGTATCCATAGTGATAGATTGTTCTTTCGGTTTGACAGATTATGCTTTGTTTGTCGAATCCTCGACGAGAGTTGGTTCATCTTTGGGACCCAGTTTGATTTGTTTGAACATGATCATCAGCTCAGCGATCAGTAAGGTGGTAAAGAGAGCTACAAAGATGAAGAAGGTGACCATGACGGATGAGGCATCGATCCGTGAAACGGCTGCAACCGTAGGCAACAAATCCTGGATGGTCCACGGCTGACGTCCCATCTCAGCCACAATCCATCCCGATACTGAAGCAATGTAGGCCAGCGGGATCATCCAGACCATGGCGTGTTGCATCCAACGATGTTTGGTGAGTGTATTCTGATACACCATCACCAGTGCTACAATAAAGAGCAGCAGGAACAGGCAACCCAGTCCGACCATCACCCGGAAAGAGTAAAATACGAGAGGTACATTGGGAATAGTATCGGTCGGTGAGCTCAGATAACCGTATCCGAAATATTTGAAGTTGTCAGCCAAAAAGGCTTTTCCCTGCGGTGTATCGGGATTAAATAGAGCACTGATGCGTGCAATTTCTGCAGAGTCATTTGCTTTGAGAGCCTGGTGGTAACTCTCCAGTTCCGCAATGGCTACCCTGCCCCGATCCATTTTCTCCTGGGTGGAGAGGATACCCTCCTGTTCGTTACCGTTAATCAGATCGTTGATGCCCGCTACATAGGCTTCACTGTCGTGGAAACCGATGATTGATAATAATTTTGGAATGTCAATTTTGAAATAGAAGGCATCCTCGTTGGAGGTGCGTTCAGCTTCAGGTTTCAGCACACCGATAACGGTCAGGTCGGCCCCTTTGCTGCCATCGTAAAGTGCCTCCATGGCCGCCAGTTTCATCGGTTGCGTTTTGGCAACCTGTACCCCGGAGCCGTCCCCTGAATAAAGCAGAGCCAATGAGCAAACCAGTCCGAAAATGCTGGTCACTTTGATGCTCTTCATGGCCATCTGCTTTTCGCGCTGACGAAGTAGATACCATGCACTGATTCCCACGACGACAATGGCTGCGAGGACGTAGCCTGATGTCACTGTGTGGAAAAATTTGTTCAAAGCTACGGGCGACAGCAGTACATCCCAAAATGAGGTCATTTCGTTGCGGGCTGTTTCAATGTTGAAGGTCATGCCGACCGGATATTGCATCCAAGCGTTGGCCACCAGGATCCACAGAGCGGAGAGATTGGCTCCAATAGCTGTCAGCCATGTCGATGCCAAGTGAAATCCTTTGGAAACCTTGTTCCATCCGAAAAACATGATCGCGATGAAGGTACTCTCCATAAAGAAAGCCATAATGCCCTCTATGGCCAACGGCGCCCCGAAAATATCGCCGACAAAATGCGAATAGTTTGACCAGTTGGTGCCGAATTCGAATTCGAGGATGATGCCGGTAGCGACGCCGATCGCAAAGTTGATTCCGAAGATCCGCATCCAGAATTTGACGGTACGTTTCCAAAACTCGTTGCCGGTTCGGTAGTAGATGGTCTCCATGATAGCGCAGATGAAGCCCAGACCTAAGGTCAACGGCACGAACAGCCAGTGATAGATGGCTGTCATGGCGAACTGCGCACGCGACCAATCGACCACATGCATCCAATCGGTAGCTGATAGTATCATAACAGAACTGTTTTAATGTGCGTTTTGAGTTTAATTGCTATTGCGGGTGATCCAATGTTTGTTGTGTGTTTTGAGCGAAAAATAATCGTAAGGTTGCGTTATGGCTTTACCTCAATAAAATTGCTGCGGACATACTCCCCCCGTTCGTGGTCACTATCCATGTTGCTGAATGGATTGGGGAAGAAAATAAGCCGTAAAATAACAAACATGATGAAGAGCTTGATCAAAATGATGAACCACAGCGTCCTCCCCAATGTCATGCTACGGAATCCATCCACATAAAAGCGGTATATATTATATAATCCTCTCCGTAGTGTCATAATTCGATATGGTAAAATTCTTAATATTCAAAGATAGAAACTTCGAAAAGATTTCCAAATAAATGTAGCTGAATGATTATCTTTGGTTCCTCAATTTTAAGGTTATGTCAATTCCTGTTCGAAATATTGTTTTTGATCTGGGCGGTGTGCTGATCGATTATGATTTGCAACGTTGTTTGGATGCTTTCAGAAAGCTGGGATTTACTCAGATTGACCGTTATGTAAATCCCTATTCCCAAAGCGGATTTTTTGCACAAATTGAAAATGGTACAGTTACTCCTGCCCAGTGGTATGCCATGATTGATCGTGAAGTAGGATATCATATCGATCCACAACGGATTGACGAAGCTTTGTGCAGTTTCCTGATCGACATACCGGACTATAAGCTCGATATGTTGCGTGATTTGCGGCGGCAGGGGTATCGTGTTTTTATGCTCAGCAACACGAATGTCATCATGTTTGAGTGGATGAAGCAACATGTGTTTAACAAACAGGGCTTGACGGTTCTGGATTACTTTGATCGGTTGTTCCTCTCGTACGAAATGAAGATGGTGAAACCGAATGAGGAGATTTTCCGCAAAATGCTTGCCGATGGAGAGATGGTGCCGACAGAAACTTTATTGATTGACGACGGAGAAGCCAATGTGGCTGCTGCCTCTGCGTTGGGTATTCACACCTATTTGGCTCATCGGGCTGAAGATTTCAGGTCTCTATTCCATCAGTACCCGCCTATGAAATAGATCAATTGACCGAGAAAATTTACAACGATGTTTTTTATGGGACTGTTGGCATAGGTTAAGAAGACTTTGGAAACCAGGCCTACAGAAGAATCTTATCCTTGTTTGAAGTGAAATTTGTTTACATCTGGCGTTTTTCCTCGGTTGAGAGGAGCTTTTTTGTTTGTAAATCCAAAAAATAGTTTTACATTTGCGTCGTCTTTGAGAAAATTAAATCAACGGGGTGTAGCGCAGTCCGGTTAGCGCACCTGCTTTGGGAGCAGGGGGTCCCAGGTTCGAATCCTGGTACCCCGACTAAAATCTAAAGACATTAAATTTTTCGGGGTGTAGCGCAGTCCGGTTAGCGCGCCAGCTTCGGGAGTTGGAGGTCCCGGGTTCGAATCCCGGTACCCCGACAAGTTTAGTTGAGGCCTTGCTTGTGAAGCGAGGCTTTTCTTTTTTATTCAGCTATTGTTTTGCGAGACTCATTACCCTATTCTGTAGTATGGTACAGTACATGGTACGTATGCCAAGGCTCTCATAATCTGAAATATTTGGTTGTAAGATATGTGTCACAGTGCCAGGAGCCTGTAGTGCTTTGAAAATAATCAATATTTCGATAAAGCTTGATTACCAGATTGTTGCACTTATGTCTAAATGGATGGCCGTGACCTTGCTGTGTAGAGTCGGTTTCTCCCCTCTGGCGTGTATTTTGTTTTAGGTTTACAGATTGGGTTGTAGCTTTTTAGTTCGATTGTTTTGACTGTCATTTGATTAGCCAGATCCTGAAGGAAGTGGTAAATCGGATTTGTTAGATTGTGTCAAATCAAACACCGCAATACCAATTTGATCTCAACTATTTGATTTCTCAGAACAGTGAGACTGGCCGGGCTGTGTGTGAATCGGTGTCTGAAATCAGAGGGTGGCCATGTTACTCAATCGAATCTTGGGACGTTGCTGTGTCAGATAGGGTTGGATCTGACGGGTCAGTTTGTGTGGAATTTTGAGAGGTTATCTCAGTAGTTGTGTTGGTGTCAAGATATTTGATTTTGAACAGATTGACGCAAAGCATAAAAATGGACAGCAATAAAGGTCCAAAAATCACCCCCATAAATCCAAAGAGAGATAGCCCTATTACAACACCGAAAATGGTGATGAGCGGATGGATGTTGGCCATCTTTTTTTGTAAAAACAAGCGGATGAGATTATCGGATTGAGCTACGACAATTGCAGAATAGGCTGTTAAACCGATTGCATGTCCCCATTGACCATTCATTGCCAAATAGATCGCCAGAGGCACCCATACAATCATGGTTCCGACAATGGGAATGATTGTGGCAAAGCTGGTTAATAATCCGAACAACAGGAGATTGGGAACTCCGAATATCCAATATCCGATTGTGGCAATGCTGCCTTGAATAACGGCTAAGAGTGGAATGCCGATGGCATTTGATTGAACGATCAATTTGATTTTATGCAGGATCTCTCCCCCGTCTTGTTGATTGAAAGGTAAAAGCCCATACAGATATTGTTCCATCTTTCGTCCACCAGTCAACATGAAATAGAGGACGATGATTAATACAAAAATGTTAACGGTGAAACTGCTGATCCACTCCATCAATGTCTGACCTATACGGGGGAGCCAACTGGCCAGTTTGACCAGATTATCCGTAACCAGTAGATTGTACCCGGTCTTTGTCTCGATCATGAGAGCAAGGTGTTTGGCTGGTTCGATAATGGAGTTCGGGTGGAGATTTGCCCCTTGCAGTTTATTGACAATCATCCAGACGATAGCTGAGATGGGAATCAAAAAACAGGCAATTGCTTCACAAAGTACGATCGCGGCTGCAAACCCTTTACGAACACGGTGCTTTTCGGTTAAGATGAAGATTTGGTTGCGAAGTAATATGTATAGTGTTAAAGCCCCCAGCAATCCACCCATAAAAGGCAATGCCTTAAAGAAGATGGTAACGCCAAGTCCCAGAATGATCGTAATAAGCGCATAGCGCCAGTATTGTTCTTGTACGCTCATAAAATAAATTCAGTAAATCAGGTAACGCAAATGAATTTATATGAAAATCAGACCCAAATATAGGGGTTAAGCTCTATCTCTTAGCATCAACATCGAATTTTTATTGAAATATCATGCTCGAAATAATAGGAAAGTCGGTTGACAAAATACTTGCAGAGATACAGAGATACCAGGAGAAAACATGAAAAGAGCCGACACTGGGAACGGCTCTTTCTTGCTTTCTTTCTTTTAAGTCAATTCATCTTGTATGCAGTTTTGTGTCATATTTTTGGAGATCTCGCTTCAAGGTAGACACATTGACGAAAGCTCTTCAATTAGTGTGTATAGCGGCATTTTTCATTCTGCAACACAACTTTATTGCGGGCTATTCATCTTCATCATCTGCAGTAGGGGCATCTTTCTGGTTGGGTGTTGTCTCATGTCCTTTCCGATACTTGTCCATTGTGACCCGTATGGTCGTGTAGATGGTTCTGATCCATTCAAAGATTGAATAGAATTTTCCAATCCCGTTTGCGACTCGTTCGATTAGATAATTGACGCTGAACATATCGTCGATTCGACGATAATCCTCTTCCAATCGCATCTCAACTCGATCCAATTCGCGGGCAATGCGTAATCGTTGTGCTTGAACATCAGCCAACGTGCGGATTTTGCGGTAGTCAACTCTCTTTTCCATAATCAGAATGTTTTTGACTCATATTGTCGACCATTGCGCTGAGTAGTCGCACCGATGGGTTGATAATCAATTTTTTCCGTAACAGATAGACAATGAGGGCTAAAAGGAGAAATAACCCTCCCATTAAAATGACAGCCAGTAAAACCGATCCCAATGCCAAACCCAACAACCAGGTCAGAGCGATCGCAAAAAAGATAATGGCGATTCCAACCAATACACTTAAGACAAAGATGCCAAAAAGTGAATTGAACAACGTTGCCAGGTTTTCGATCAAACTCAAACGAAAACCTTCCACACGCAGTGCAGCATATTCTTTGATGTCTCGAACACTCTGCCCTACTCTGCCCATAGATGAATCATTGACCATGGCTCTAAGTTTATGCTTGATCGTAAGATTCCGGATCTGCAGATAATTTAGCTTCGCGTATTTTCTCTTCGACGACCTCTTGCAACTCTTTCATCTTTTTTTTGCCGTGTTTGATTTTGCCCGAGATTTTGTGGCGAGTATTTGCGCCTGAATCAGGGGCTAACAATAAGGCTGCTGTTGCACCAATGGCCAGTCCGCCAATGAATGCAAGTAAATTCAAATTTTTCATAGCTTGTTTTATTAAAAAGTACATTTGGTGAGGATAGATTCCATCGTCGGAATTGATCCAGTTTATACCTTGCAAAAAGCAAACCAGTTTTGACTGGAGATCAGTAACCGGAAGAATTTTTACGCACAGAAATTAGAATGTTTGATGCCCTGGTAAATTGTGTTATCTTTGTCTAATCTATAACCCGAATGCAAAAACTTCATGAAAAAAATTAGTCTCTGCATGGCTCTGGCGGTGTCGTTCTCCTGGGCCATGGCACAATCACATGTACATCTTGAAGCCTACAAAATCGACAAAAAAGATCTCAAACGGGCACAAGAGTTGATTATCACTCCGTTGAAAGAGCCGCTGGTGGTTCCCAATCCAGCTCCAGGAGCTCAATGGTTCCCGGATGCAAGTTTGGGTCTGTTTATGCACTGGGGTATTCATAGTGTCGTTGGGGCACAGCCTTCATGGGATATGATTACTGGTTATCGTTACGGTGGCCGTGTCGCTCCTCCTGAACGTTATTATGCTTTGGCCGAACGTTTTAATCCACAACATTACGACCCCAATAAATTCCTTAAAGCGGCCAAAGAGGCTGGTTTTACCTATGCCGTGTTGACCACCCGACATCATGACGGATATGCGTTGTGGCCTTCGAAATATGGAATCGGAACCAAACAGTATATGAATGGTCGCGATTTGTTGAAAGATTATGTAGAGGCCTGTCGTGCCAATGGTTTGAAAGTGGGATTTTATTACTCACCCCGTGACTGGCATTATCCAGGTGCTATGCACCCCAGAGAGTTTGATGTGGCGACACGCGATTCATTGCCTCCTATTACGGATTCGATCGCAAATCGCAAAGAATTTGAGCAGTTCTTTGGTTATGTAATGGCCCAGTTGGAAGAGTTGTTAACCAATTATGGTAAGATCGATGTGTTGTGGTTCGATGGAATGAGCTGGCGTGGAGAATCTAAGATGTACACAGAACAGATTTATGCTTGGGTTCGTTCATTGCAGCCAGACATTGTAATTAATGACCGATGGTCGAATATCATCAATCCTGAAAATGAAGGTGGATCGGGAATCAGTTTTGGCGACTTCAATACACAGTTTGAATGTACGTTACCAACTCATATCCCTTCGGAATGGTGGGACCATTGTGATCTTTGGACGGATGGTGCAACGTCGGGCTGGGGCTATGATCCCAATGGCGGATTCCGTTCGACATCGTGGTTCTTGCGTCATTTGGCAACGACCCGTTCGATGGGTGGAAATTTCTTGATCAATGCAGGACCCAATCCTGATGGCGATATGCATCCCAATTATTATGTGGCTGTTGATTCAATTGCTCAATGGATGCAACATAGCAAGGAGTCGGTGATCGGTGCAGGCCCTACTCCAGGTGAACAGCTAAGCAATGCGATTATTACGACACGTGATAATGTTTGGTACTTACATATCATGCCGGAATTGACGCGCAAGGTTTCGGTAAAAACCGACAAACTTCCTACGGAAGTGGTGTTGCTCCGTACTGGAGAGAAGATACCTTTCGATTATTATAAAGGTTTTGTGACTTTCCAACTCGATCCGTCACAACGCACCAATACGGATGATGTGGTTAAGGTGACGTTATAAGCAGCTGCATCATGCATATACAAGAAAAAGCCTGCATAACAGCAGGCTTTTTCTTGTATATATGGTTGGTCACTCATTATAGCCAATACAGGTACGGCTTATAACTATCTATCGGAAGTGTTGCTTACAGCGATAGTTTCAATTTCGACCAATGCACCCATAGGCAGTTTAGTCACTTGGTAGCAAACACGAGCTGGCATTTGTTCAGTATAAAAACGGGCATATACAGCATTCATGGCTGCAAAGTCATTCATATCTGCCAGCAGAACAGTTGATTTTACCACGTCCTTAAAAGAGTATCCGGCAGCAGCAAGAATGGCTCCTGTGTTTTTTAGGGACTGTTCGGTTTGGGCTTCGATGCCTTCAGGCATTTTACCATCTTCGGGATTCAGAGGAAGCTGCCCGGAAACATACAACGTTCCATTGGCTTCGATGGCCTGGCTGTAAGGGCCTACAGCTTTTGGCGCATTATTTGTTACAATTACTTTTCGCATAATTTATGGATTTATACAGATGCAAATGTAACAATGTTCCCGAAATATTGTTTATACTTGTGTCCGGAAACAAAACAGATATATCATATGAAAACAGTGAAATCTATTCTTTTGATTGCATTGGCAGTCATGATGGCATCTTGTTGTGCATGCCGCAAAGGTAAAAAAGTGGTGGATAAACCGTTGACCGCCACAAAATGGGAATTGGTTGAACTCAATGGTCAGCAGATCAAAACCAATGATAATTACTACATCATGTTAAGTGATACAAGCAATAACTTCAATGGACGTGGTGATTGTAATTCGTTGATGGGCAATTATACGTTGGATAGTGAGGCTGGCAAATTGACATTGAACGCTATTGGTTCAACCCGGGCATTTTGTCCTGATCAGGCAGGTGAAGATAAATTCTTCCAGACGCTCGGTCAAGTCAATAATTATGATTTGGATGGAGACCTGCTGTTGCTGTTTAACAACAATAGCGAGTTGATCCTCGTTATGCAGGCCAAATAAGGATGATGCGATAAGTAATACTTTCATTTATAAAAAAAGGAGGGACCCATCGGGGGCTCTCCTTTTTTATTTGAGTTTTATTGGTGTGTGAACTGTTTTTAACAGAACTTTTATTGGATTGAATAAATAATTTGAATGTACGGTGATACAGAAAAGCAGTAGCTTTGGCGAAAAGTGATTGGAGGCTATGCTTGGCAGTCATTTGTTTTTGCGAAAAGAGCGGCTTGAGTACACATGACACATCCTGCCAACTAATAAATATATTGGGCGCTTGCCGTTGTTTTTATTATTGTTTGATGTGAAGCTTATGATTACTCAACGCTAAAAAGGATGGCTGTCAGTCAGTCTGTATGTCTCTCTCTTGATTTTATATAAGAAATACATAGTAGAATGGATGCGATGATAAATGTGTGCATCCTTGACGTCGAAGGTGTTGATCAATTCAATAGATGGAGACTGTCAAAAGTTCGCACAATTCTACTCTAATGGGCGGCGATTATGCAGAGCATGAGCGATGGTTAACTCATCGGCATAATCGAGTTCATCTCCAAATCCGATCCCACGTGCAATCGAAGTTAATTTAATACCGGGACAATTTTGCAGCCGCCGGGAAAGATAAAACGAGGTGGTTTCACCTTCTACCGATGTGCTGAGTGCCAAAATAACCTCTTTGATCTCTCCTTTAGCAATATTATCGAGCAATAGATCTATCTTCAAATCGGATGGTCCTATCCCCTGCATCGGCGAAATAATACCCCCTAACACATGGTAAAGACCATTATATTGATGGGTGTTTTCAATCGAAAGGACATCTTTCACCTGTTCGACAACACATACAGTAGTCCGATCACGAGTCTCGTCCGTGCAGATTTCGCACAGATCATTGTCGGAAAGGTTGTTGCAGCGTGAACAGTAGTGAATCTCTTTACGAAAGCGTGCAATGGATCCAGCCAACAACTCAACATCCTGAATCTCCATGCGCAGCATATGCATCGCCAACCGCAAAGCAGTTCGACGTCCCACACCTGGTAGTCGAGAGAGCTCACCTACTACATCATCGAGTAATTTGGACATGCCGGTAAGACTAATCGATCATTTCAATTGCTTGTGCTTCGATCCACCCCTTGTTTCCATCTGAAATTTCGATTTCGCGAAAATCTCCAAGTGAATCTTTGACAGCCACTTTGGTTCCCTCATGCAGGACAAACAGGTCTTTGCTGGATTGATCCGGTGAACTTTTGACAGGGGCTGCACTACTCATGATAATAGCTTTGTCGGGGTTTAACAAAATCTTTCGTTGTGACCCTGCAAACCAAGCACTGATCACAAATAGTGCTAATAGACCTAATGCTCCGTAGAATCCTATTTTACGCCATTTTAAAGTACTGGTCAACAGATAAACCAGAATGGCAACTAACATTAAGGTAAAGAAGACAAGACTCATCCCAGCCCATGCATTGCTGGTTATGCTTGAACGCAATTCATTCATCCATCTTTGTAAAAAGAAGGTGGGTATTACGTCAATTTTGTCTTGAACGTATTTGTTTGCAATGGAAATGTTATAAAGTACGTCTTTGTCAGAGGGTGAAAAGCGCAATGCACGGTTATAGTTCAGCAGGGCTTTGCCGATCATTCCACGCTTGAAATAGGCATTGCCGAGATTCAAATACAGATTGTCACTCTCGTATCCTAAAGCCCGTATCGTTTCGTAATCTTGTGTAGCCTTTTGATAGTTTTCATCCAAATAGGCTTGATTGCCCGTTTCCCACAACTCTTTGACGGTCTGAGCTTCAGCGCAAACATTAGTCGTCAATAAAAGTGCAGTAACGATATAAAGGAACCTTTTCATCGGTTTATCTTTTTATCAATGATTCAAATTTTGAAAGGATCTTGACAGCACCGTTATAAATCTCTGTCATCTGTCCAGAGGTGGACGGTGAGTATTGTGCATATTCGCATTCTGAGATAATCTCAATGAATCGGTTGATGTAATCGGCATCAATCGATCGTTTAAGAAGCTCTTCGCGAATGTTGTCTTTTGTCAGGTTCGATACAGGAATATTCAATTTATCACTCATGTACCCCCATAAGGCTTTAAGCATCTCTTCATAGAAAGGCTTCTCTTCGCCTGCTGTCATGTGGTTCAGAGCGGCACGAAGTCTCTGTAGTGCAACTTTGTTCGCTCGACGATTACGGATCAATGTTGTATTTTGTAAGTCACGCAACCGTTTGCGAAGGTAGATGTAGGTGGCAGCAGCCATGGCTGTCAATACGACAATGGCCAACCAATAGGCCCAACTGCCGAAATACAAATGTCCGCGACGATGGAGATGCGGGTTACCTGTACGAATGAAACGAATATCCTTATCTAAAATTTTAAGGTCCTCTTTCAACTGCAAGGCGTTGCCTCCCGAGATTCCTCCCGTTGTGTCGGCATTGACCTCAAGGTTAACTTGAGGTGCAGAAAGGGTAACATATTGAGCTTTTGTCGGGTCGAAATAGGAAAATTCAACAGGCCCTACTGTGTAAAATCCTTCTGCACGGGGAATAAACGGGAAATCAAATTGACGGTATCCTGTAATGCCATTGCCACTGTGAGACAAGCTTTCGGTTGTCTTCATGTTATATTGCTCGAAAGAGGAAGGCATGGCCACTTTAGGAGCTTGTATCAAAGGAAGGTTACCGCTTCCGGAAATTTTAAGCTGATAGGTTCCAGATGAATTAGCCGCCATGATATCATGATCGAGTTTCCCTTCCATTTGGAACTGTCCCACTGCTCCATTAAATGAGGCGGGGGCTCCTGCAGGAAAGTTTTTGACGGTAATTTGAATCGGCGCAGCAGATATGTTTTTGCGCACCTCTTCGATATTCTGTCCACCACCGAAGAAATTGTCAAATAATGACCCTGTTTGTGGCGCTTGGGTGATAATTTGAGCAATCACTGTCATGGAACTCTGCTCAATGTAGAGTTTGCCGTATTGTTGGGGATAGAGCAAAGTCTCTTTAATGATGCGGGTGTCATACACTTTTCCATTGTATGTTTCCCGATTCCATTTTTGATGGTCAACGTTGAGTTCCTGAGCCCAAAAACCATTGAATGCAGGAAAATTATATTTCTCAATGCCGCTGATCGGTACTCGTGTGTAGAGTTTGAAGGTTGCTTTAACGGGTTGCCCTTTGTATACTTCGTTACGATTGACTGATACCCGGATCAAAAGGTCGTCGGCTGCAATTCCGGTTCGACTGCGTACGGCACCTTGAGAGGATCTGGAGGATGAACCTTGCCCACCGTGTGCTGACATTCCTTCAGCAGCAACGACTTCGATCGTTTGTGATTGCGTGGTGTATGTTTTGCCGTCTACACGGGCAACTGCACCAGGAATGGTGAATTTTCCGACTTTATTGCCTTGTAGAACATACGTGTAGGAGATGGAGAAAGATTGGGTAACTTTCCCATTGATAATTTGTACTGAACGGCCTTCAGAGGGGCTGGGACCAGCCAAAACGTCAAATCCGCCAAAAGAGGCAGGAGGATTGAATAAATCAGGTTTGGTATTCAGACTAAATTCGATGCGGAATGGTTCTCCTTCAGCTACAATAGTCGGGGTATGTACTTCGAACGATACCTCTTCGGCTGACACCGGTAACCATAAACAGAACGAAAAAACGAGAGCAAATATCAATCTCAAACGATGCGACATAGTTCTGCGATTCTAATTTCCCGCAAAATTAACGGTTTTTCCACAATCTAACACATTTGGCCGCGATTTTGTGACCTTATTATATGCAACGTAAAAGGTTCGTTTTTAGTATGTATTTGATTCGATATTTTACATCGTGACAGGCTGATGGTTTTTCGGCTGTTGTTGACGGTTTTGAGCAAACTATTTATGATGGAAAAAACGTTATGTTTGTAGTGATTTTTGGTAAGGACGGTAAGATTATTGTTCCCTTTTACAATACAGTGTGGAAACACAAAAGTCCGAACCCTCAAAAATTTTAAAAGCTAAATTTTTCAAACTATGCATAATTTGAATATTCCTCATACCGATAAAAAGCGCGTCGTGATTGTCGGAGGAGGTTTTGCCGGATTGAATCTGGCGAAAAAACTTCGTAAATGCAATCAATATCAAGTGGTGTTGATCGATCAAAATAATTACCATCTGTTCAAACCCCTACTCTATCAAGTTGCCAGTGCAGGATTGGATCCGAGCGATGTGTCGTTTCCATTTCGCAAGGTGTTTCGGGCGAAAAAGAATATCTTTTTCCGCATGGGACGGATGTTGGCCGTTCATCCCGAACAGAATCGTTTGGAAACGTCGAACGGTTCAATCCATTACGACTATTTGGTTATCGCTACAGGTTGCGTGCCCAATTTCTTTGGTATAAAAGATATAGAGAAATATGCTTGGCCGATGGCTGATGTGCGCGATTCATTGCGTATTCGCAATACGATGTTTTACAATCTGGAACGGGCAATGATCGCTCCGACGGATACGGATCGGCAGACAATGCTGAATATCGTGATTGTCGGAGGTGGTGCCTCTGGTGTGGAGATTGCAGGGGCTATGGCTGAAATGCGCCGGTATATTGTACCGAAAGATTATCCGGGGGTCGATATTGCATTGATGCACATTTATCTGATTGAAGGCCGGGATCGTCTGCTGGCCAATATGTCATCGAAGACATCCGCAGGCTGTTTGCAAGTGCTGAAAGAGAAGGGAGTGGAAGTCTTATTGGGAATTTCCGTTACGGATTATCGCGACAATCAGGTTTATTGTAGTGATGGACGTGTCATTCGAACTGCCAATCTCATTTGGACCAGCGGTGTGAAGAGTGAAGTGATTAGGGGAATCGAAAATAGTCAGAAAGAGCACCGCGGCCGTATTCTGACAGACAGTTACAATCGGATTAAAGGGTTTGAAAATATTTTTGCGATTGGCGATGTTGCGTTTGTCGATGATCCGCTCTACCCTGCCGGATATCCGCAGCTGGCCCGTGTAGCCATCTCACAAGGACAACGGTTGGCTGCCAATCTGATCGCATTGGCCAATGATCGCCCGATGAAACCGTATCGGTATGTGCCGATAGGAGTCTTGGCAACAGTAGGCCGTAATCGGGCGTTTGTCGAGTGGGGAAAGTTGTATCTCGAAGGTTTTTGGGCCTGGATGGTATGGAGTGTGATTCACATCCTCTTCCTTATTGGTGTACAGAGCAAAATCAAAGTCTTTACCGGGTGGATTTGGAACTATTTTGGAAAGGATTTGCCTGTTCGTTTAATCATCGGTGATACACCTCCGCACGATCTGAATAAAATAAAAGAGACAGATACGAATAACATATCTGCCTCTCTTTAAATATCAGCTTGTATCTTACATGGAAGCCGGATTACTCCTCTTCGGAGTCTTCGGCTTCTTTCATGTTGTGGAAGACGTTGGTTACATCGTCATCTTCTTCGAGTCTCTCGATCAATTTTTCGATAGAAGCACGTTGCTCGTCTGTTACCTCTTTGGTATCCATAGGAATACGCTCAAACTCTCCGCTGATCAGTTCAAGTCCGTTGTCCTCGATATATTTTTGAATCTTTCCATAAGACTCAAAAGCACCGTAAATGACGATTTCGTTGTCGTCAGCGAATACTTCGTCAACGCCGAAGTCAATTAATTCCAATTCGAGTTCATCCAGATCGATACCCTCCTTTTTAACCACTTTGAATACACATTTGTGCTCAAAAAGGAAGTCTACAGAACCTGTCGTACCCAGCGATCCGCCACATTTGTTGAAGCAGTTGCGAACATTTGCGACAGTACGGGTGGTGTTGTCGGTTGCAGTCTCAACGATCATGGCAATGCCATACGGGCCATAACCTTCATACACCATCTCTTTGTAGTCAGCGGTGTCTTTTGAAATGGCACGTTTAATAGCCCTTTCGACATTCTCTTTGGGCATGTTGGCTGCCTTGGCATTCTGAATCAACACGCGCAAACGGACGTTGCCACCAGGATCAGGACCTCCTGCCTTAACGGCGATTTCGATCTCTTTGCCCAGTTTGGTAAAGGTACGGGCCATATTACCCCAACGTTTCAATTTACGCGCTTTGCGGTATTCGAATGCTCTTCCCATATGGTTTGTGATTTATAAATTTCGGTTGGCAAAAGTAAATAAAAAAAATCGGAAAGAGAAATTCAACAGCTATTGCTTCCCAAATATTTGCATGATTTGTTGTGTGTTGTGAAACCCATGGTCAAGTGTGTCCATCTTGTCTCAATGAAAATGCAAGAGAGTATATGTTGGATTGGAGAACGCAGGGTGTGGTCAGTTAAGAAGTCCAGTCAGAGTATGTTTGTCTGGAGTTGCCTCTTCGCTAATAGAATACAATCAATGTTTGGCGGATAGAAACAAGAGAGAGTAACTTATGTGTTTCCTATGCTGTTTTGAATCGTGTTCTTGGGGCATTTGATGGCGACAAGAAAAAACACTATTTTTGCCTGTAACCAAAATGATAGATTATGACACTGGACGAACAGGTCGATCAGGCTTTAGAGGTACTGCGACGTGGCGGGATTATCCTCTACCCGACAGATACGGTATGGGGAATCGGGTGTGATGCAACCAATGCCGAAGCTGTTGAAAAGATATACGCCCTCAAGGAGAGCGTGAATAAGAAAAGCATGTTGGTGCTGTTAGATAAGACCGAAAAGGTCTCCTTGTATATTCACAAAGTTCCAGAAATAGCCTGGCAGCTATATGATGTAGCGGATAAACCCTTGACCTTGATTTTACCAGGAGCTTGTGGCGTTGCTCCTAATTTGGTGCCTGAAGAGGGGACGTTGGGTATTCGTATTGCAGATCACGAATTTTGTAAAAAGTTGATTTATAAGTTACGAAAACCGTTAGTTTCGACTTCAGCTAATATTTCAGGTGAACCTACCCCAACCTCTTTCGACGAAATTTCTCAAAAAATTGTTGATGGAGTTGATTTAGTGGTTGATCCCAGTTTCGATGAACATCCTACTCATAAAGCTTCCTCGATTTTGATGGTTGGAGTGGATGGTGAAATTAAAATTATTCGAGCATAAACAATGACAACCATTACGCCGATTCAGAAACGTTTTGCCGATTTGGATATGCTTGGGCATGTGAACAATGCCAATCAGCAACACTATTTCGATGTGGGAAAGAATGATTTTTTTGCCCAGATTTTCGACTGGCCTGCCAGATGGAAAGAAGAGGGATTGATCACAGTATCTACCCATACGAATTTTATGGCCCAGATTCGTTTTGAGGAGCCGATCGTTGTGCACACGCGATTGGAAAAGATCGGAAATAAAAGTTTTACGTTATATCAGCAGATTGTCCACGCGGAAACGGAAGAGATTAAATCTGAAAGCCGCTCTGTGATGGTGGCGTTCAATTTTAATGAGCAGCGTTCCATCCTGATTCCGATAGCGTGGCGAGATAAGTTTGAAAAACTGTTGTAGTTGTTGTGAAAACATCTATTTAACCTCATGGTTTTTCTTTATCATTACCTTTTATCACCGATTTTATCTGCCTGTTGGATTAAAAGTCTGTTATGGCTTTTGAAGGTTCTGCGTGATCAACCATAGCAGTGAGCCGATCATTGCTTTGACAAACCCTATTAATAAAACACCCCGGCATTCATGATGCCGGGGTGTTTTATTAAGTGTCATTTGCAATTTACCATGCGAACAATGGGTAATTTTGCATTAATGCATTAACCTCTTTGCGAACCTGTGCAATGTTCTCTTCGTTTTCAGGATCACTCAGTACGCGGTCGATAAAATCAACGATTTGATCCATTTGAGCCTCTTTCAGGCCGCGAGTGGTAATAGCCGGTGCTCCAACGCGGATACCTGAAGTCTGGAACGGTGAACGCGAATCAAAAGGTACCATGTTTTTATTGGTCGTAATATCGGCTTTTACCAATACCTTCTCAGCCATTTTACCGGTCAGTTCCGGGAATTTGGTACGCAGGTCAATCAGTAACAGGTGATTGTCTGTACCGCCGGATACGATCTTGTAACCTCGTTTTGCGAAAGCAACAGCCATGGCTGCAGCATTCTTTTTTACCTGCATTTGGTACTCTTTGTATGCGGGTTCGAGAGCCTCACCGAACGCTACGGCTTTGGCCGCAATCACATGTTCGAGCGGACCGCCCTGAATGCCGGGGAACACCGCAGAGTTGAGCATAGCCGACATTTTTTTGATTTCGCCTTTCGGAGTCTTAACACCCCATGGGTTATCAAAGTCTTTGCCCATCAAGATTACACCACCACGAGGACCACGCAATGTTTTGTGAGTGGTAGAGGTGACGATGTGTGCATATTTAACAGGGTTGTCCAGCAGACCCGCTGCGATCAAACCTGCGGTATGCGCCATATCGACCATAAGCAGTGCCCCTACTTTGTCGGCGATTTCACGCATACGCTTGTAATCCCATTCACGGCTGTATGCAGATGCCCCACCGATGATCATTTTAGGTTTATGCTCCAATGCAAGACGTTTCATTTCGTCATAATCGATTGTACCGGTCTCTTCGTTGAGCTTGTAACCAACGGCTTTGTACAAAATACCCGAAGTGTTGACTGGCGAACCATGTGAAAGGTGGCCGCCGTGTGCGAGATCGAGGCCCATAAAGGTGTCACCGGGTTTCAATACGGTGAAAAATACAGCCATATTGGCTTGTGCTCCCGAATGTGGTTGAACATTGGCATATTCAGCGCCAAACAACTTGCAAAGCCGATCGATAGCCAGTTGTTCTACCTGGTCCACAATCTGGCAACCGCCATAATATCGGGCACCGGGATATCCCTCGGCATATTTGTTGGTCAATACGGAGCCCATGGCTTGCATGACTTGGTCGCTGACGAAGTTTTCGGATGCGATCAGCTCAATGCCCTGCATTTGACGCTGCTTTTCTTGTGCAATCAGGTCGAAAAGTTTGGTGTCTTGAGTCATTTCGGTGAGGATTATAGAATAGAATTTGCTTGTGAATATGCTTCAAAGGTAGCAAAAAAATGGACAATCGAACGCATATTCCCTTTTATCTTGATTCAAACCGGGGTGAGGTTACACGGATAGAGGGGTGTTTTTTGATGTGTAAATTGAAATGGATGGAGGATTGGCACAGGTCCATGCAGTAATGGTGGTCAAAAGGAAAATGTACTGATGAATAAAACCAAACGCTCGAAGAATCGGGACAAAGTTTCATAATTGCAAATAATTAATTACCTTTGATCATCCCGAACGGGTGTACAACGATTTTTAATCATTTTAATGATAAACGGATGAAATTACTTGAAGGAAAAGTCGCCATTGTTACTGGTGCTGCTCGCGGTATCGGTAAGGCGATAGCGATGAAATTCGCTGAGGAGGGGGCTTCTGTGGCCTTTACCGACCTGAAAGCGGATGAAAATTTCCAGAATACCGAAAAAGAGTTGCAGGCGTTAGGTGTTCAAGCTAAAGGCTATACGTCGAATGCTGCGGATTTTGAGGATACCGCAAAAGTGGTTGCAGAAATCGTTAAGGATTTCGGCCGTATCGATGTATTGGTCAACAACGCAGGTATTACTCGTGACGGTCTGATGATGCGTATGAGCGAACAGCAGTGGGATATGGTGATTAACGTGAACCTCAAATCTGCGTTCAACTTCATTCATGCGGTTACTCCGGTTATGATGCGTCAGAAGAGTGGCAGCATCATCAACATGGCATCGGTAGTCGGTGTTTCTGGTAATGCAGGTCAGGCAAACTATTCAGCTTCAAAAGCTGGTTTGATCGGTTTGGCTAAATCAATTGCCAAAGAGTTGGGTTCTCGTGGTATTCGTGCCAATGCGATTGCTCCTGGCTTTATTATCACCGATATGACTGCACAGCTGTCTCAAGAGGTGCGTGACGAATGGGCACAGAAGATTCCGTTGCGTCGTGGTGGTACTCCACAGGATGTGGCTAATGTGGCTCTCTTCCTCGCTTCTGACTTGTCAAGCTATGTCAGTGGACAGACCATCCATGTATGTGGTGGTATGAATACCTGATTTGAGATAAATATGACATTGTCAAAACAGCGTTGCCCATGATATGAGCAACGCTGTTTCTTTTTGGGTGTACCAGTTGGATCTTTGGGGAATAAAAATGTCTTTATAGAACAAAAAAACAGCAATCTTTCATGTTGTTTTCCAAAAGATTTTCTTTTCTTTGTAATGGATATCATTTAATTTTATTCTTATGAAAGGTACTGTAAAATGGTTTGATTCAGCCAAAGGTTATGGCTTTATCAAAACCGAAGAGGGCAACGACATCTTTGTACACTACACCGGAATTAACAAAGAGGGTTTTCGTGGCCTGGATGAAGGTCAGCATGTTGAGTTCGAAATTGGCGAAGGCAAAAAGGGCGAACAGGCTGTGAATGTAACTGTAATAGAATAATTCGGTATTCCAAACAAATACTAAATTTAACTATTAAAATGAAAAAAGAGAGGGTCAGATTTGAGCCCTCTCTTTTTTCTTATGTGGTATATTCCCAATGGTGCGGTTTGGGAAGTTATTTTTTTGTTGGAGTTGTGGATGTGTTTTGCAGGTCACTTGCACATTGCTGCATCATGCCTATCAATACATTTGGCATACTGGGATCAACACACAAAGCCTGTGCAAAATCTGCCGGCTGCGGATATGAAGCGGTGATTTTTGAGGTGAGGTTGCTGTAGAAAGTGTTGAGTTGCTCTGCTGTTAAATCTGCAGGCAAAATGCCGACTGATTGCAATTGCGGATATGGGAAGATCAACGGTAGGTTTTCGTAACTGTTTCCCAACATATCTGTTGTGCAATCGACCAAAACAGCAGTCAAAGTATCTGTTTTACCTGTAAGCTGATCGTATTTGTTGTAATCAGGATAGGTGCTTTCAATAGTGGTGACTACACAGGTCTCGAGATTGGCAAAATTATTTTGTTCCATGTGTTTGAGCATGGTCTTTTCTTTGTGTGCACGTACGATTTCCCGAAGTTCAGTGCGTTCTTTGTCTGTCCATTTTTTTGCTTGAGTACATGCGGAGAAGAGAATTAACAAAGCGGGTAAGGCTAATAAAAGTTTTTTCATAATAGTAAAAATTATTAAATGGTTGTTTTGAAATATATTATCGTTTGACCTTCAAAAAACGAGTATATTATGATCATGGCAAATTTGGTGCCGAAGCATTCTTGACCAATAATTCATGCCAAGACTCCCCTATTTTTATCCGTTGAGAAAGAGTATTTCTGTGCTTTTTCGTTAACTTTGTTTGGTTAGTCCGAGGATTGGAAAATAGTGTGTCAACAGATTGTTTAGCTGTGTGTTGGCGCCATTGATAGCTTGATTCGATGGATATTTTAGAACTGCGCGAATATTGCCTCTCATTGCCATTGAGCGAGGAAACGTTGCCTTTTGACGAATGGTCGTTGGTGTACAAGGTCGAAGGCAAAATGTTTCTATTGACCGATATGCAAAATTTCCATTGGATTAATATTAAATGCGATCCTGATCGGGCAATTGAACTCCGAGAACGTTATTCCGAAGTTCAGCCCGGCTATCACATGAACAAACGACATTGGAATACGATCGAGATGTGCGGAGATTTGCCGGATCATCTGATTAAAGAATGGATATTGGACTCGTATCGTTTGGTTGTCGAAAAATTGCCACGTGCCAAAAGAGAACCTTTACTGGAAATTTTGGCAAAAAAGATGCAATGAGTAATGTAGATTGAATCTGTCTATGAGTAAAATACAATTTCAAGAACAGACATTATCGTTGCCTAACGATTATGAAGGCAAAGTGGTTGCGACGTTGATTAGCGCAACGTGTGAGAGGCCATCTTCCAAAGCTATTCTTTACGTGCATGGTTATGTTGATTATTTCTTCCAAACGCACATGGCCGAACGGTTTGTTCGTGAAGGATGGAACTTTTACGCTTTGGACTTACGTAAATATGGACGCTCTCTCCTCCCCCATCAACATGCCTATTACTGCCGAGATTTGCGGGAGTATTTCCCGGAGATCGATTTGGCGATAGAGCAAATTTTCTCTGATGGAAATAGTGACCTTACATTGCTTGGACACTCAACGGGTGGATTAATTGTTTCACTGTATGCAGCATGGGGCAATAAGCGAGATCACGTTGATAGGCTTGTATTGAACAGTCCGTTTTTTGCTTTCAATACTGGATGGTTCAAGCGAACGATTGCCATGCCGATTGTAGCCTGGTTTAGTCGCTGGTTTCCGTATGGATCGATCCGGAATGAATTGTCCCCACTCTACTATGCCAGCGTTCATCGCTCATTGAATGGAGAATGGGACTTCGATCCTCAGCTTAAGCCACAAGAAGGCGTACCTCTCTATATAGTATGGCTACGCGCTATTCGGCGTGGACAGCGCCGTTTGCACCGTGGCCTGCAGTTGACGATACCTGTCTTGGTTATGCATTCAGACCGATCTACACATGCTCGTCAATGGTGTGATGAATTTACCTCCAGTGATGCGGTGCTCAGTGTGGAAGATATCTCCCGTTATGCATGGTGTTTAGGCGAGCAAGTGACGGATGTTACCATCGAGGGGGGACTGCATGATCTGATCTTATCCCGCGAAGAGGTGCGTGAAAAGGTATTCGAGGTGATGATAGCTTGGATGTCGGAACAGATAAGTTGTTCAAATAAATAGTAAAATAGATCATAATGGAGTCAATAAAACAGATATTTAGAATCGGGAATGGGCCTTCCAGTAGCCATACGATGGGCCCTAAACGTGCCGCAGAGATTTTTTTGTCACGTAACCCTTATGTGTCCAGTTTCCGAGTGACGCTTTATGGTAGTCTTGCAGCTACTGGACGAGGTCACATGACTGATGTTGCCATCAAATCGGTTTTGGAACCCATTGCTCCGTTGGAAATTGTTTGGAAGCCTGATGTATTCCTCGATTTTCATCCGAATGGTATGTTGTTCGAATCGTTGCGTGCAGATGGCTCTGTTCTCCAATCTTGGACAGTATTCAGTGTCGGAGGTGGAGCTTTAGCCAGTGATGATCTCAATGCTCCGCAACCAGAGCAGATTTATGGAATGTCCTCCATCACGGAAATTCAACAATGGTGTGATAAGGAAGGCAGTAGTTACTGGGAGTATGTGCAACAGTGTGAAGGTGCAGAGATATGGGACTATCTGGAAGAGGTCTGGCATGTGATGGTGGATGCGGTGCATCACGGATTGGATAATGAAGGGGTTATTCCTGGTGGTTTAGGCTTACGTCGTAAAGCTGGCAGTTATTTGATTCGGGCCAACAGCTATTCTGGAAGTATGAGGAGCCGTGGTCAGGTATATGCCTATGCGTTAGCCGTTTCGGAGGAAAATGCTACGGGTGGTAAAATCGTAACCGCACCGACCTGTGGCTCGTGTGGTGTATTGCCCGCAGTGCTTTACCATATTAAGGATACGAGAAATTTTACGGATAAACGAATTTTGCGTGCACTGGCTACGGCTGGGCTATTTGGAAACGTTGTGCGCACTAACGCCTCCATTTCGGGAGCGGAAGTGGGTTGTCAAGGAGAGGTTGGAGTAGCTTGTGCAATGGCTGCTGCAGCGGCTTGTCAACTGTTTGGAGGCTCTCCTTCACAGATTGAATATGCTGCCGAAATGGGCTTGGAACACCATTTGGGCCTGACTTGTGATCCGGTATGTGGATTGGTGCAGATTCCGTGTATCGAACGTAATGCATTTGCTGCGGCCCGTGCGATGGATGCAAACGGTTACGCTACATTCTCAGATGGCAAGCATCGGGTAAGTTTTGACAAGGTGGTTGAAGTGATGAAGCAGACCGGTCACGATTTGCCAAGTCTGTATAAAGAGACTGCGGCTGGTGGTTTGGCAAAATATATGCAGCAGTCTAATGACGGCTCCTTCAAAACCTTTTAATTCGTTCATTGAGATTGTTGAAAATACAATCTTTGGGTAATCTGAAGGCGACGACTGTAAGTTTACATGAAACGTTTTAATTGCCCATATATATCCGGTAAATAATCTCATTGAAGTCCATATTCACAAAGCCTGTGAAGGGGATAAATAGATCAGGTCACCAACTTTGGTGACCTGATTTATTTTAGTTATTTGGCTAACCTTATCGGCGTTGTTGTTTGGCACGGGCCGCAGCTTGTTGTTGCTGCAATTTCACCATCTCTTCATAACGCTGTTGCCATTTCGATTTCTTTTGCGGCTTTTTCGCATTCTCTTTCATGCGCTGATGCAACTTGTCTTCATTGACAATGTATCGGAATCCATAGGTCTGTCCGATCGTAATGATGTTGCTCAGCAAGTAATAGTAGTTCAAACCGCTGGCAAAGTTGTTGAAGAAGAAGAGCATCATGATCGGCATCAAATAAAGCATCATGAACTTCATTCCTGCCATCTGAGGCGCGGAACCTGCAGTTTGGTTGTAGTTGATCCGTGAGTAGATAAACATGGAAGCCGCCATTAACAGCGCAAAGAGGCTTACATGGTTACCATAGAACGGAATATTGAACGGCAACGTTAAGATGCTGTCATATGATGAGAGATCATCTGCCCACAAGAAGTGTTCACCACGCAACTCGATAGATGCTGGGAAGAAACGGAACATGGCGTACAAGATCGGCAACTGAATTAACAGAGGGATACATCCTCCCATGGGGTTGACACCAGCACTCTTGTATAGTGCCATCATGGCTTGTTGTTTCTTCAGCGCATCTTCCGGTTTAGGATATTTTTCGTTGAGCTTGTCCACTTCAGGTTTCAACAACCGCATTTTGGCAGAAGACAAGTACGATTTATAGGTCAAAGGCGAAATCAGAATCTTAACGATCAAGGTTAAGATTAAGATAATGATACCATAGTTGGCAATATGTGCTCCCAATGTGTCAAAAGTGGGGATTACCAGCCAACGGTTGATCCAACCGATAATCCAGCCGCCCAGCGGAATCAGACGCTCAAAATGCAGATCATCGTATTTCTTCAGTACGGAGAATTTGTTAGGACCGAAATAGAAGTTGAAATTATATTCCGAAAGTTGCGGTGTAAAAGGTACAGAAACTTTTGCACGGAAAGTTTTGATTTTTCCCTCTCCCGGTTGGAAAGTACTGTAACCTAAAGTGCCGTTCTGGAAATCGTCCTTGGCTACGAAAATAGATGAGAAAAACTGCTGTTTAAATGCCACCCATTTTACCTTGCTGTTGATGGTTTCGCTTTTGTCTTCTGTCGAAGTGCGCAGCTGTTCAACAGATTCATCACTGGGGTATTTGTATGCAATGGTAGTATAGTTGTTCTCATTTTCGAACCCTTTTTCGTTTTGCATGCCGACATTCTGCCAGGTAAATTCCAAATCGGTCTGGTTCTGTGCAAGCAGATTCTCCATGCCAACAAACTGCACATCAAAATCGATCATGTAGTTGTCTTTGTAAATGGTATATACAAAGTCTACATGAGCAGTAGAATCAACGTCGAGACGGAATGTTAGATTTTTCGAGGTTTCATCGGCAGCAAAGGTTGGCGTAAACGATGAATCAGCCACGAAATAGTAATCGCCTGTATTGATCTGAACGTTATTAAACTGCTGTTTGATGAAGAACGACATGTCGAATACCGAAGCCGAATCAGGAAACAATACCAACGGTGTCCCCTGATAAGTCAGATAATCTTTCAGTACGACAGATGCTACTTTACCTCCCTTGTTTGAGAAGATAACCTTCATCAAATCGTTCTCTACTTCAATTTTCTTTTCAGTACCAGTAGTTGCCTGGAACAGAGAGGAGCCAATATGACGTTCAAGCTGGTCGGCAGCCTGGAGTGTGTCTGGTTGACGGACTTCAGGAACAATCTTATCAGTGCTTTCTGTCTCCTGTGTTGCGGTCAGTGCCTGCTGTTCTTGAGCATATTTCTGTTGAATAGAGGCGTTATACCAGGTGAATCCGAAGAGGATGGCACCAATGACAATGAGTCCGATTAGTGTCTTTTTATCCATGAATCAGGATCGTTATTTACTTGTTGTTATGAGTTTTGCAATATTCCGTAGCCGCTTTCACAAATGATACGAACAACGGATGGGGATTTTGAACTGTACTCTTGTATTCAGGGTGATATTGTACACCAATGAACCATGGATGGTTCTGAAGTTCAACAACCTCCACCAAATCGGTTTCGGGATTGATACCTACAGGTTTTAATCCTGCCTGACGGAACTCTTCGATGTAATCGTTGTTGAACTCGTAACGGTGGCGATGGCGTTCTACGATCTGTGTCTTTCCATACGCCTTGGCCACTTTCGAGTTTTTGGTTAAGGTGCAAGGATAACCACCTAAACGCATGGTTCCGCCCTTTTCGGTAATTCCCTTCTGCTCTTCCATCAGATCAATTACCGGATGTGGAGTGTTATCAACCATTTCAGTCGAGTTGGCATCAGCATAGCCGAGTACATTGCGCGCAAATTCGATGACAGCGCATTGCATACCCAAACAGATACCCAAGAACGGTATCATATTTTCACGGGCATATTTGACAGCAGTAATTTTGCCTTCGATTCCTCGGTGACCAAACCCTGGGGCTACTAAAATACCGCACATGCCTTTGAGTTGAGTGGCGATGTTCTCCTCTGTAATTTTTTCGGAGTTAACATAGTGCAGTTTAACCTTAGTGTGGTTAGCAGCTCCTGCATGCACGAATGATTCGACGATGGATTTATATGCATCGGGAAGTTCAGTGTATTTACCGACCAATGCAATATGTACAGTATCGTTGGGATGTTTTACTTTATCGACGAATTCGATCCAGTGAGCCAAATCAGGCTCTCCGTCATGAGGCAGATGGAGCTTGTCCAAAACAACGGTGTCCAGCTTCTGATGCAACATCATCAAAGGCACTTCGTAAATAGTCGGTACATCGATCGATTCAACGACAGCGCTGGGATCAACATTGCAGAAAAGAGCCACTTTACGGCGAATTGCAGTATTGAGGTGTTTCTCGGTACGCAAAACGAGCACATCGGGTTGCAAACCGTTTTCCAGCATCTGTTTCACAGAGTGCTGTGTGGGTTTGGTTTTCAGCTCACCGGCTGCAGCCATATAAGGGATCAAAGTCAAGTGCAGAATCAAAGTATTGCCATACCCTAATTCATAGCGCAACTGACGTACTGACTCAATATACGGAAGAGATTCAATGTCACCTACTGTACCGCCGATTTCGGTGATGATTACGTCATATATCTTTTTAGCACCGAGTAATTTAATACAGCGTTTAATCTCGTCAGTGATGTGTGGAATAACCTGCACAGTCTTGCCTAAAAATTCACCACGACGTCTTTGTTGATGACATTCTGATAAATACGGCCAGTTGTGACGTTGTTGGCCTGTGAAGTCTGAATATTGGTGAAACGTTCGTAGTGACCCAAATCGAGGTCAGTTTCGGCTCCGTCTTCAGTAACGTAGCATTCTCCGTGTTCATAAGGGTTCAGCGTACCCGGATCGACATTGATATACGGATCGAGTTTCTGAATGGCCACTCGATAGCCGCGAGCTTGGAGCAGGCGTGCTAACGATGCGGAGATAATACCCTTCCCCAATGATGAGGCCACACCTCCGGTTACAAAGATGTACTTGGTCTTGTTCGTGTTGCTTACAGCCATGATATATCTACTTCTTTCAGGATTTTTACTCAGCTTGGTTGTTTTGTTTGTCGATCATCTCGATCTTTTCGATCAAGGTTGCCATCTCCTCTTTGGCTTTGGCAATCTTATTGTTCACCTCGCGGATCATCGCTTCAGCATTTTTGCTTTTGGAGAAGAACCCAATATTGTTTTCTAATAAAGCAATGTCCGATTCGATCTGTTTCATTTTGTTATAGAGACGATCGCGTTCGAAACGCAACCGACGACGATCACCACCTTCAGCGAGTGATGAAATTTTCCCTTTGAAACGTTCCAGACGGTTCTCTTTTTCGTTACTGCGTAATTTGGCAAAAATGGCATCTACCGCTTTGCGGTACTCTTTTTGAATTGCCTCTTTTTGCTTAATGGGTACAAAGCCGATCTCAGCCCAACGATGTTGCAGCTCTTTGAGTGCTTCAAAGCCACGTTCCTTATTCTCTACGACAAATGTCTTCAGCTCTTCGAGCAGCTGTTTTTTCTTTGCCAAATTATCTTCATACTGTTGGTCGAGTGAAGCAAAGAATGCAGCTTTGCGTTCGAAGAATTTGTCGCAAGCACTGCGGAAACGTTTCCAAATTGCATCCGAGTAACGACGTGATACAGGACCGATCTCTTTCCACCGTTTTTGTAATGCGATTAATTCATCGGTAGCTTTTTTCCACTCTTCGCTCTCCTGCAATGCTTCAGCTGCCGCACAAATGTCGTTCTTCAAATGGAGATTGTTCTCCATTTCAGCTTTGATCTGCAAGTAGAAATTGCGTTTATTTTCAAAGAATTTGTCGCAGGCGTTACGGAAACGTTCGTATATTTTGGTGTTATCTTTTTTCGGCGCAAAACCGATCGTTTTCCATACTTTCTGTATGTCAATCAACTGTTCAGACGCCTTGTTCCACTCTTTACGAGTTGAAAGCGGAGCAACCGACAACTCCTCGGTCTTGACACAAAGTTCGGTCTTTAACTCCAGGTTGTGTTTTTGTTCCTCCTTAATGCCATTGAAATACTCCTGATGGCGTTTGTTGATTTTGGTGCTGGCTTCACGGAAACGCTCCCAAAGCTGCTCTTTATATTCGTTGGCAACAGGGCCGGTCTCTCTCCATTGTTCGTGAAGTTTTTGCAATTTATGGAATGCGTTGACCGGAGAAGGATCGAGTACCAACTCTTCGGCCTCTTCACACAGTTGCAGTTTGGTCTCGTAATTTTTCTTTAAATCGAGATCCCGTAACTCTTTGTTAATCTTAATAAAATTGTAGAAGTTCTCAACGTGCAGGTTGTAGGTCTCCCACAAATCCTTAACGTATGCCTGGGGTACGGGGCCTGTCTCCTTCCAGCGCTGCTGCAGGTCACGGAAGGTGTTGAAAGTCTGATTCAACGTTTCGTTGCTGTCGATCAGCTCTTTCAGCTCTTCAATGATCTGTAATTTGATTTTATAGTTGTTCTCTTTTTCTTCTTCGAGTTTGGCAATGAATTCATTGCGTTTGGTGCGGTATTCCGCGAACAGCTCTTTGAGACGCTGCTCGGCATCGTCCGGTGTCGGGACAAACTCTTCGAGCTTACCGCCCGCCTCGACAAACGCACGGCGAGCTCGCTCTACCTCCGCACGATAGGTTTTATAAAAAGCGATCTTAATTGCCTCTACATCACGACGAATGGTTTGTACGGGCTTATTGGCTAAAATATCAGCCAAAATAGCTAATAAGTCCGCTTTCGATTTACCATTGTAATCGGTGGTGGAAGCATTCTCTTTGGGTGCTTCATCGATTGCTGAAGATTCGTCTTCGCCCTCCAGTTCGAATTCAGGAGCGTTGGCTGCCAATTCAGCCTCCTCATCTGTGAAATCGACCGAAGAGGTTACCTCTTCTGGCTCATTTTCGATTGCTGCAGCATTCTGTTCTGCTTGAGAAGTTGCCGGCTGTTCTGTAGCCGGAGTAGTTGTTTGCGCATCCGCGGAGTTCGATACGACTCCGGATTGTTCCTCAGGAACAAGGATTTTTTCAGTTTCAGTACTCATCGTGCACGATTTATTTGCCTGCTTTCAACAGGATTTTATCAACAAATGTAGGTGTTTTTTGATAAAATATAGCAGCTAATCTACAAAAAGTTCCTCACAACTTCTATATATAGGAATATTTTGCTCACTTAACATTAAATTAATATAATTTGATGTATTTTGTGGGCACAAATCAAAACCGTACATCAAAATATGAAACAACGGATTCTGCTGGTCGATGACGAAGCTGATATTCTGGAGTTCATCAGCTATAACCTGATCAAAGAGGGTTACGAAGTTTACACGGCTACCAATGGGAAACAGGCTTTGGAAAAGGCTTGTGAAGTACATCCACATCTGATTTTGCTCGATGTAATGATGCCGGAAATGGATGGCATTGAGACCTGTCAGGAGATCCGTAAAGTCGATGAATTGAAAAACACTTTGATTGCGTTCTTGACGGCTCGTGGTGAGGATTATTCGCAAATAGCCGGATTTGAGGCCGGAGCCGATGATTATATTGCCAAACCGATCCGGGTTAAAGTTTTGGTGAGCCGAATTAAAGCGCTTTTGAAACGTTTTGAGTCCCGCCAGGTCGAAACTCCCGTACAAGAGCGTTCGATTGTGATTGATCGGGAGCGTTATTTAGTGCTGAAAGAGGGTAAAGAGATTGTATTGCCACGCAAAGAGTTCGAATTGTTGGCCCTACTCTACTCTAAACCTCAAAAAGTCTTTTCCAGAGAGGTGATTTTTGCCAATGTTTGGGGCAATGATGTTATTGTCGGAGATCGAACCATCGATGTGCATATCCGCAAATTACGCGAAAAACTCGGCGATCATCATATTGTTACGGTCAAAGGGGTCGGATATAAATACGAGGACTAAAAAATCCTACGAATTCCTTTCCCTTTTCGGTGCCGTTTTCCTACCTTTGTATAACTTGTTTGGAACGGATGCAAAAAACAGTGCAAAAGTTGTGATTGGTAAGATCTCACTTTGTCGTTGAACTATTGTGTTGTCAGCGATTGTGCAGTGTTGTCGTATTTCGGAATGTGTCGGAATGCGTTGCATGAGTTCTATAGAGTCTTAACCTGCAATCAAATGATCGACTTGGTTGCTGGTGTGGTTTATATTTGCACTGAAGTATAATATATAATAATTGTCACAGTCATGGAATTCGTTGAAAGAATTAAGGCGAAAGCTGCCCAAGACATTAAAACTATCGTATTGCCGGAAGCGGCAGAAGAACGGAACATTAAAGCCGCTAATCAAATCCTCAAAGAGGGTTTTGCCAAATTGGTATTGATCGGTAATCCCGATGAAATCCATCATTTGGCATCAGAATATTATTTGGACCAAATTGATAAGGCTGTTATTGTAGATCCGCTGAATAACCCCAAGAAAGAGGAGTATATTGAACTGATGCTGAAGCTGCGCGCCAGCAAAGGTTTGACTCGTGAACAGGCTGAAAAGCTGATTGTAGATCCGCTCTATTTGGGTGCTCTTATGGTTAAGAACGGTGATGTAGATGGCGAGGTTGCCGGTGCAAACAACGCTACTGGCGACGTACTGCGTCCTGCTTTCCAGTATGTGAAAACATTGCCGGGTATTAGCGTCGTATCAGGAGCTTTCATTATGATGATCCCCGATACCATGTTCGGAGAAGAGGGTATGATGGTCTTTGCGGATTGTGCCGTGCACCCCAACCCTACTGCAGAGGAGTTGGCCCAGATTGCCGTCATGACAGGACGTACCACACGAGTGATTGCAGGTTTTGAACCTCGTATTGCCATGTTGAGTTTTTCAACGAAAGGTTCAGCTAAAAATGAAATCGTTGACAAAGTAATTTCAGCGACTCGTTTGGCTCAACAGATGGACCCCTCTTTGATGATCGATGGTGAATTGCAGGCTGATGCAGCGATTATCCCGGGTATCGGCGCTAAAAAGGCTCCGGGCAGCAAAATTGCCGGTAAAGCCAATGTTTTGGTATTTCCCTCTTTGGAGGTTGGTAATATCGCATACAAATTGGTACAGCGTATGGCTCATGCCGAAGCAATCGGCCCGATTCTGCAAGGTATGGCAGCTCCTATCAATGACCTTTCACGCGGCTGCTCAGTGGATGACATCGTTAATCTGGTGGCCATCACAGCATGCCAAGCTGGTGGTATGAAATAAACGAAACTAAACCTGAACTAGAAATATCTCAACTTCAATCTCACAATGACTATTCTTGTTTTGAATTGCGGCAGTTCTTCGATCAAGTATCAGGTGATCGAAATGAACGGCATGAACGAAAATACCCTTCTGGTAAAAGGACAGGTTGAACGCATCGGCTTGTCAGATGGTTTGTTAGTACACAAACCGGTCGGTAAACCTCAATTTGAACTGACCAAAAGCATTCCGGATCATACTGTAGGTATCAATTTGATCCTGGAGGCGCTGGTAGATCCAGAACACGGCGTACTGCACAATATCAACGAGTTGTCTGCAGTCGGCCATCGAGTAGCTCACGGTGGCGAATATTTTGAAGACAGTGCTATTGTAGATAAATCGGTTAAGCAGAAGATCGAAGCTTGCTTTGAGTTGGCTCCGTTACATAATCCCGCTAACTTGAAAGGTATTCTTTCAATGGAGAACCTGTTGCCGAATACACCTCAGGTAGCTGTTTTCGACACCTCATTCCACCAGACGATCCCAGCCGCTAACTTCATGTATGCCCTTCCCTATAAATATTATGAAGAGTATCGGGTTCGTCGTTACGGTTTCCATGGTACCAGCCATAAATATGTAGCTCAGGTGGGTTGTAAATTGACTGGTGTGGATTTTGATCATTCACGTATTATTACCTGTCATATCGGTAACGGTGCGTCGATCACGGCTATTCTCAATGGTAAGTCGTACGATACCTCGATGGGCTTTACCCCAGTTGATGGTTTGGTCATGGGTACCCGTTGCGGCAGTGTCGATCCCAGTGCATTGATCTATATCGCCGAGAAAGAGGGACTCAACCTTGATCGTATGTCGAATATGATTAACAAACAATCTGGTTTGCTCGGTATTACGGGTATTTCATCCGATATGCGTGATATTCATGCGGCGGCTGAAAAAGGTGATGAAAAGGCAATCTTGGCACTTGATATGTTTGTGGCCAGAATCAAAAAATTCATTGGTCAATATGCGGCATTGATGGGTGGAGCCGATCTGATCGTATTTACTGGTGGTGTCGGTGAAAATGATTTTGTGGTACGTGAACGCGTCTGCGAAAATATGGAATATATGGGTGTCGTTTTCGACAAACAGGCTAATGATGGAGTTCGTGGTCAGGATATTGTCATTTCGAAGCCCGAATCTAAAGTGAAAGTTGCTGCAGTGGCAACTAACGAAGAATTAGTTATCGCATCGGATACTTTCCGTCTGTTGAAGAAACGTTCGGAATAAGTTTTGTGACCCGATCTGTATGAAAAGTTCTTCCGCATAAGGCCGGGAGAACTTTTTTATTTCTATTTTTAAAGCCAAAATCAGAGAAATATTATGATAACAAAACTTGAAGAGTTGGTGCCCGTAGTGCAGGGGCGCCCTAAAAAAAGAATGGCTGTTGCCTATGCGCAAGATGAACATACAATCGAAGCAGTTAACGCTGCTGTCGATATGGGTATTGTTGATGCAATATTGGTAGGCGATACGAATGAGATTCAACGCATCTGCATGGCTTTGGAGGTAGATCCTAATAAATTTTCTATTGTTCATGCCGAAAGCGATGCCGCCAGTGCGAATCTTGCTGTCAAAATGATCAATGAAGGAGAGGCGGATCTATTGATGAAAGGTCTCGTTTCGACCGATAAATACATGCGAGCTATTTTGAACAAAGAGTATGGCTTGTTGCCACCTAAAGGGGTATTGAGCCATGTGGCTGTATTTGAACTTCCAGCATATCATAAGTTGTTGCTTGTGTCGGATGTTGCAGTGATCCCCTACCCTGACTTGAAACAAAAAATGGCTATTGTGCGCTATCTGATTTCGGCAGCCCGCGCTATGGGTATTGAACGTCCTAAAATTGCGGCCATTGCTCCGAGTGAACAGATGTTGCCGGGTGTGGAGTCTTCGATTGAGGCTGCAGTCCTGTCCAAAATGGCTGATCGCGGACAGTTCGGAGATGTCATTATGGATGGTCCGTTGGCCCTTGATGTAGCTCTCTTTGCTGAGGTGGCTCACACCAAGCATCTGTCCAGTCCTGTGGCGGGTGATGCAGATTGCTTGCTGATGCCCAATTTGGATGCCGGTAACGTCTTTTATAAGGCGGCCAATCATCTTTGCAACGCCCCGTTAGCCGCTATGGTGGTGGGTACAAAAGCTCCTTGTGTGTTGACCTCGCGTGGAGACTCAGCTGAATCCAAACTCTATTCGATCGCATTGGCTGCACTGAATGCGTAACAAATTTACTGAATTCGTACATGGAGAAAACATATAGAATTTTGGCAATCAACCCCGGATCGACCTCGACCAAAATCGCTGTCTTTGAAAATTTGAAAGAGGTTTATGCCGAGACTTTACGCCATTCCTGTGAAGAGTTGCAACCTTTCCAATGCGTAACAGATCAATTTGAATTTCGCAAAGAGATCATCGTTAAGGCTCTTGAAAAATCTGGGATAGATTTAAATACCATATCCGCCGTGATTGGCCGTGGTGGATTAGTTAAACCAATTCCCTCGGGTGTTTATGAAATGAATGAGACATTGAGGTATGACCTGTTGCATTCTCAAATCGGGGATCATGCCTCTAATTTAGGAGGTTTGCTTGCTGCCGATATTGCAGCCATGATTCCCGGTGTTAAGGCCTATATTGCCGATCCGGTTGTAGTAGATGAGATGGAGGATGTTGCTCGTGTGACAGGTCACCCACAAATACATCGTATATCGGTTTTTCATGCTTTGAACCAAAAAGCAGTAGCTCGGGCCTATGCCCAAACGATCGGTAAAACTTATGATGAATTGAATCTGATCGTTGCCCATATCGGTGGAGGACTCTCTATTGGCGCTCATCGTCACGGTCGTGTAATTGATGCAACCAATGCGATGGATGGTGAAAGCGCGTTTACTCCTGAACGTTCCGGAGCATTGCCCGTAAGGCAGGTGGTTGACCTGTGTTTCAGTGGTAAATATACGCATCGTGAAGTCCGTCGTATGATTAGTGGTGCAGGAGGGCTTGTTGCTTTGGCAGGTTCAAGTCATGTCGGAGAGTTAATTGAGCGGGGCAAAAATGGAGACCAAAAGGTAATGCAGATTATCGATGCCATGTCCTATAATATTGGTAAAACGATTGGCAGCATGGCTGCAGTGTTGCATGGAGAGGTTGATGCTATTTTGATTACCGGAGGTGTGGCTTATAATACGTATGTCTGCGACTATATCAAAGAGATGGTGAAGTTTATTGCTCCGGTTTTCATCTATGCAGGAGAAGATGAAATGCGAGCATTGGCAGAGAATGCATTGGCCGTATTAGAAGGCAAACGGCAACCGTTGGTGTACGGATAGATGAATATTTATGGTGTCTCATATGTTACACAAAAAGAGAGGAGTGATTCACACTCCTCTCTTTTTTATAGGGTTTGCTAAGACTCAGTTTATCTTGAGGTATTTGTCAATGCTTTGTGCTCAAGGTTGAGAACATTGCCAATCTCCATGAATGAAGCTCCTTTGGCTGCACCAAAGCTGCCTCCCAAAACAACGATCAAATCCTCTTTTGAAAGCCATTTCTTCTCTTCCAAATAGTAGAGAATGCTCAGTAAAAAGCCTTCATGGTTGATCGAGGGCTCTCTGTAAATGGCGTGAATACCGTATGAAATGGCTAAATGGCGCATTACGCTTTTGCGGTAGCAAACTGCAAATACCGGTTTTTGACTGCGGAAAGCAGCCAAATAACGACCTGTACGACCTGACAGCGTATCAATCACAATCGCTTTGACCGGTAAATTTAACGTAGCACGAACCGCCGACCGGCACAACTGAGCTGTAATTTCATTGTTGATGCGTACCAGGTTCATCTCGATATTGGGGTTGCTATGGTCTTTTTCAACCTCTGCAGCAACACGAGCCATAGTCTCGACGGCCTCTACCGGATATTCACCATTAGCAGTTTCACCGCTCAGCATGACTGCATCGACACGTTGATAGATGGCATTGGCCACATCACTGATCTCAGCACGAGTCGGACGTGGGTTGCTGATCATTGTGTGCAGCATCTGAGTGGCAATGATAACTGGTGTTTTGCTTTCAATACATTTGTTGACCAAAAAACGCTGCGTTCCCGGAATTTTTTCAGCAGGAATCTCAACACCCAGATCTCCGCGAGCGACCATAATACCATAAGTCTCATCCAGGATTTCGTCAATGTTATTAACGCCCTCTTGGTTCTCAATTTTGGAAATAATTTTGATGGTACTGTTGCGCTCTTTGATGATTTTCTTCACTGCCAGCACATCTTCCTTTTTACGGACGAAAGAGTGAGCAATGAAATCCACATCCATATCGATGGCCCAATTGATGAATTTGTAGTCTCTTTCGGTTACCGATGGCAAATTGATAGGAACGTTGGGGATGTTGACACTCTTACGAGGTTTAATCACACCATGGTTCTTAACGGTGCATATCAACTCGTTGTCCTTTTTATCTATCACATCCAGTTCCAATTCACCGTCATCGATCAAAATAGCAGCTCCTACGGGAACATCGTTGTAGATTGAAAAATCATTTACATAAACGCACTCTTTGGTTGAAGGCTCATCGGTTTGGGTTCCCTTGATACAGATCGTATCTCCTTCTAACACTTTGATCCCTTTCTCATATCCCGGAGCCATGCCGGTAACACGAATTTCAGGGCCTTTCGTATCGATAATAATAGCAATACTGTCTGAAACCTTGCGAACATTCTCTACGACTTGTGCTGCACTCTCGGTGGTCACATGGGCAGAGTTGATACGTACTGCGTTCATGCCCGCCTCGTACAATGACCGAATAAATTCGACATCGCATCGTTGATCAGAAATCGTCGCAATGATTTTAGTTCTTTTCTTCATATTGTTCTCCTTTCAGAGGGGGTTCGTATAACCTCCTTTTCTATCTGTCTTTTATCAGTCTTAGTCTATGTGTCTGTCGAAAAATCGGGAAAGTTCAGCCCATTTATAAAAAACTCAGGATGGCTAAACGATATGAATCCAGTCCGAAACCCATAATTGAGCCTTTGCAATTTGGTGCGATCAATGAAATGTGACGAAATTCCTCACGAGCCAATATGCAAGAGATGTGTACCTCGACGACTGGCAATTGGGCTTTCACGCCTCCAATGGCGTCAGCTAGAGCAACTGAGGTGTGGGTATATCCTCCTGCATTCAGGACAATGCCGTCATATACACCACGCGCTTCATGGATACGATTGATCAACTCACCCTCTACATTTGATTGATAATAATCCAATTCGATGTCTGGAAATTTGTGTTTCAGCTCTTCAAAATAGGACTCGAATGATTGTTCTCCGTAAATGTTTTTTTCACGAACGCCTAACAAATTGAGGTTAGGCCCATTCATAATCAACAATTTCATGGCGGTTGTCAATTTGCAGATTTACTCAAATTCGCCACAAAAATACAGCACTGAATTGAATATTTCGCATATTTTTGTGGTAAATTTTGGTTGAGTATTTTAAGTCTTTGTTAAATATTGGCGATTGTCATGAAGTTAAGTGGTTTGGGAGAGTTCGGCTTAATCGGATGGATTCGAGAACAGTTTGCTGCAATTTCCACTCACGGTTGTGAGGGTATTGGTGACGATTGTGCTGTCTTACCGCTTAATGAGCATGAGTCGTTGGTTGTTACAACCGATTTACTGGTCGAGGATATTCATTTTTTACGGACAAAAACGCCCCCTAAGGATTTAGGGTATAAATCACTTGCCGTTAATTTGAGCGATGTTGCAGCCATGGGGGCAACTCCGATAGCCTCTTTTTTATCGATTGCCTTGCCTCAGAACTGTTCGGCCGAGTGGATCGAAACATTTATGGAGGGTTATCGGGAGCTTTCTGCACAATTTGGTGTGCCTCTTTTAGGAGGCGATACCACTTCATCTAAAGATCGTATAACGATTAGTGTAACCGCAATGGGCAAAGTTGTTACCTCATGCATTAAACGTCGTGGGGATGCTCGGGTAGATGATGTGATTTTTGTAACTGGAGAATTAGGCGCATCGGCACAGGGCCTTCAAGACCTGTTGGCTGATAAAATAGATAGTTCATTTATATCTTTACATAATCATCCTAAACCGTTTATTAAAGAGGGTGTTTGGTTGAGTGAACAAACTTCAGTTCATGCCATGATGGATGTTTCTGATGGTGTGGCCTCTGATCTTGGCCATATTTTACGGGCATCAGGTTGTGGAGCTGAAGTTTCAGTAGATATGATACCAACTAATACATCTGTTGAATTGGCGGTTACAGGAGGTGAAGATTATTGTCTATTGTTTACGGCAAATGCAACAGATGCTCTTGTATTGCAGCAGGAGTATCTGAAAACTTTCGGAACTCCACTATCCCCGATTGGTAAAATCATTGCCGGAGATCAGATTATATGGAAAGACCATGGCAATGTGATTCACCCTCAATGGAAGGGATTTACTCATTTTTAATTGAAGAAACAGATGAAACAATATAAAAGGGTTTTGACTATTGCCGGATCGGATAGTTGTGGTGGCGCGGGTGTTCAGGCTGATATTAAAACCATATCAGCGTGCGGATGTTATGCCATGAGTGCGATTACGGCAATTACCGCTCAAAATACAGCCGAAGTACGGGCTATACATAACGTCCCTGCAGATATGGTGGCAGCCCAAATTGCTGCCGTTCTGGAAGATGTCGGTGCAGATGCCGTCAAACTTGGGATGTTACCGACTGCAGAGTGTGTCAAGGCTATCGCTGAATTGTTGCTGCAATTCAACGTTCCTAATGTGGTATTGGATCCGGTTGTTGTATCGACTTCTGGATGTCGTTTGATTGATGAAGCAGCGTTGGAGGCAATCCGTCAACATCTGTTTCCGCTTGCGACCGTTATTACGCCCAATATTCCCGAAACAACCTGTCTGACAGGTGTGCAAATTCACTCTGAACAAGATTTTGATCAAGCGGCATCTGTCATTCATGGTCAAAAAGTGCAGGCAGTACTCTTCAAAGCCGGTCATCTTGATTCAAATGTGCTGACGGATTATCTGTATGATGATAAGCAATTTATAGATCGTTATCAATATCATCGCATTAATACCCAAAATACACATGGAACAGGCTGTACCCTCTCCTCGGCGATAGCCTCCTATTTGGCCTTGGGATACCCTTTAAAGGAGGCGATCCGTCAAGCGGAAGAGTTTCTGCACGGTGCTATTGTTGCTGGCAGCGATTTTCAAACCGGGCATGGACATGGACCTGTTCACCATTTCTATCGCTGGTGGTAAAATGGATGGGGAAAAAGAGAGATAAATCGTATATTTGCTAAAACGTTTGCCATCGTGAGATTTTCTGTCAATAATTTTTTAAAAGATCGAAGACTATGGGTGATCTCGATCGTAATATTTGTATTGCTGATCGCTGTATTTGACAAGAATAATCTGATCGAAGTGTGGAAGTTGAACCAACAATTAAAAGAGTTGGAAGCTCAGCGGGACTATTATCAGCAAAAAATCACACAGGATAGTACAATTTTGGAGAATCTCAAAAACGATGACTCTTTGGAGCGTTATGCCCGTGAACACTATCTGATGAAACGTAAAGGAGAAACAATTTATATCATCAAAGAGTAGAGGTAATCCTATGGAATACGCATATACTTATGTGTTTGCACTGAAATATTCCATTTTGGATTGGCTTTGACATACTCCACAATCCGTTCGATCATCTCGTCGAAGCGACTCCATTCGGGTTGCAGGTAGAGGCGACACTTTTCACTGACTTTTGCTGCATTCTCTTCAGCCCACACAAAATCCTGTTCGGTCTCGACAATCACTTTCAATTCATCAGCCCGAGGAAAAATAGATGCAACGGGTGGATGCTGTTTTTTGGGAGACAGGCAGATCCAATCAAAACGCCCGGTTAATTCATGGGCACCTGATGTTTCAAGAAATATTTGTAAACCACGATCGGTTAACGCTTGAGTCAAATAGTCGAGCGGATAAGAAGATGGCTCACCTCCGGTAATCACAATTGCTTGAGCTGGATAGCTGCACGCTCTTTTGACAATGTCATCAACATCGACTGGTGGAAACAGTTTAGGATTCCAGGTCATTTTTGCATCGCACCAGCGACAGCCTACATCGCATCCTCCCAAACGAATAAAATAGGCAGGTTTACCTGTGTGAAAACCTTCCCCCTGAATCGTATAAAAATCTTCAACCAGAGGAAGACGACGTCCGCCTTCCAGCAGGTCGGAATTATTCTGTTGCAAGTTCATAGATGTCTTTTAGATTGCGTCCCAACTGATTGTAATCCAATCCAAACCCCACGATAAATTTATCAGGTATTTCCAAAGCTGGGTAGTCTATTTTGTATGTTTTACGATAGCTGTCCGGCTTAAAAAGCAACGTAGCGACGGCGATCGAAGCTGGCTTGTGAGCAGTTAGCACTTTAAATAGGTGATCAATACTGCCACCCGTATCCACAATATCTTCCACAATGATGACGTGACGACCCTCAATGCTCTTGCTCAAGCCAATTAGTTCTTGAACCTTGCCGGTCGAGGCCGTCCCACTGTATGAGGCCATCTTAATAAATGAGACTTCACAGTTCAGATCGATGTGTTGCATCAACTCTCCCATGAACATAAAAGCTCCATTCAGCACGCCAAGAAATAGAGGACACTCTTTATCTGCATAGTCGTGAGATATTTGACTCCCTACCCGGCTGATGGCTTTGATTAATTGCTCATGCGGAATGGAGAGCTGAAAAGTCTTATCATTCAACTTAACGGTTGCAGACATTGCGGTTGATTTATTCTGGTAGTAATAATCTTCGGTTAGTGTGCATGGTGACTTTGCACATCTGATTGCGTTTTGCAAAGATAGTACTTTTACAGGCAATGTGAACGAATGAAAAGATCTGAGAACATTTATAGGTCCTGCACAGATCATATGGTAGCGATACAAACAATTCCATTGAAGCTAACCTTTTTTTAGTAAACATCAATCCAGATATATTTTGATCTATTTATTTTACAAGGATTATTTTGTTCCGACATATATTCATTACCTTTGTCTCAAGATCAATTAACGGTTAAAAATAGAGCTTATGACACCCAAAGTAAGTATTATCATGGGTAGTACGTCGGATCTCAAAATTATGGAATCGGCAGCCCAGTTCTTCGATGAAATGGAAATACCATACGAAATCAATGCCCTGTCAGCACACCGTGTGCCCGAATTGGTGATGGATTTCGCAAAAAATGCTCACAAACGTGGTATTAAAGTGATTATTGCCGGAGCTGGTGGAGCTGCACATCTACCAGGTGTAATTGCGGCGCTTACCCCCCTGCCTGTAATCGGTATTCCGATCAAATCATCCAATTCGATTGACGGATGGGACAGTATTTTGTCGATTCTTCAGATGCCATCAGGTATTCCAGTGGCAACGATGGCTTTGGATGGTGCTCGTAACGGTGCAATTTTGGCTGCACAGATCATGGCAATAGGAGATGAGGCCCTGATGCAAAAGGTACAGAAGTTCAAGGCTGATCTTGCCAAAAAGATTGAAAAAGCCAATGCAGATTTGGCGCAGATCAAAATGAAATTCAAGACAAACTAAACTATGGACGAACAAACGCCCGTAAAAGCCGATAAAAAAACAATCAGGATGATGATTATACTCATCATCCTGTTGTTGATCGGTATTGCGACTCGTTGGACCTACATCAAAAAAGAGATTGTCGACTCTACCCGTAGTATATTCAGCAATGAGGCTCCGGTGTCGGATTCTTCTTCCAGCCAGCATTGAAACATTACTGACGATAATTGGGCTCTTTCTTATTCTTTCGAAGTCTTAATAGTATTCGATGGGTTCTGCTTTGACAGGACGGTATCGGATAGGGTCATTACGACGTCTATTGGAGATGTCAAACCATCGAGAATCCATCAATCCAGCCTTATTGAAGGCAACTCCCAATTGAATATTAATCGTATTGAAAATTAAGTTTTCATTCTTGATTCTGAAGCCGATCCCTAAGGTTGTAAAAAAATCATTTTTAAAAATATTTCCTGAATTTCCAAGCAGACCGAAATCAGCGAAAAAGAAACCGGCGATTTTAAATTGTGCCACCTGCCAAGGGGTAAACACAACAGTTTCGGTGTTGAGTACCATTCGGTTAATCCCATACACATCCTCTTCCAAAGCGCGCATATCGGCATAGGAATTAAATTTAAGCGTCTCTTGGAAACCATCCAATCTATTCCACCCACGAGTGGCATTCAAAACAATAAATTGACGAACTGGGTAGCGTCCTTGTCCTAATAGCGGAGTGAAATAAGTTAACTTGGCTTGTAAAGTGGTGCGATAAAATTTGCCGTTAGAGCTATTGAGGTAGCTGCCGAGTCCTGCTTCTGTTCCCAGATATCCAATTGGTGTAAAATATCCTGCGCTAAACTCGCCTCCCAAATACCAGCGGTTGCCAAATTCTCCCCAAGAGTAGCCTGCAAGAAATGCGGTATGGTATCCGTAAGCAACATCCTCCGGAACACCATATCCATAAATGCGATTGGTTAATCTGAACCGCTCTTTGAAAAAACCGATGCTTCCGATTAACATGGCGTTATTATGGAAGTATGGATTCAACATATCGGTTACCTCCGGACGATCAGTATGTTTTAAATTGAAGAAACGTGCCGTCATGTACAAACTGTTACGCATGGCCGGAATCTCTACGGCGTATCCTCCCCATACATCGAGCATGGTCCAGCTGGCATGTAACATCGTGTCCGGAGGATAGTAATTCAATAGTTCACGTTCATACATGAACGATGCACCAGCCATATAATCGGTCGGATGGATAAATTCACGGGTGAATTCGGCTCCATAGTTGGCATTGTCAAAGCCCTTCCCGACCACTGCATAAGCATCCCAAAAACTGCCGACAATATTGCGTTGCGTATATTCGACTAAATTACCGCCATAGGTGAAACCATGTTTCCAATCTACATAAGTGCTGATACTAAGCCGACTGCCCCACCCTAACAGGTTATCATCATAGGCCATCACCTGAGTTTTGCCGTCGCTTTTGATTTTTAAATCGGCACTGATAGTCCATTTATCCCGAGTCAATACATACATATCTACAATGGTTGTATCCTCGGCCCGTGGTACTATAATGATATTGACATCTGAAAAATAGGGTCGTGATCGTAACAAACGTCGATTATTGGCTATTTCGACAGGATTGATCGTATCGCCACTTTTAAAGAAAAGATCATTCCGAATCACCTCTTCCCGAGTCACTCGGTGTAAAGAGTTTAAAGTTCGATCAACCCACTTTTTACTATTCTCAAAGACGTTGTTTTGGTATATATAGATTTCACCGATTGTTCGTCCCGTATAGTTGGAGACATAATTGTTTTCCCGTTCGAGTAACCGCTGCTCTGCAGCCGGATTGCGAGGTGTAATACGAATGGTGTTGTAGATAAAGTTGGTAATCTTTCCCAGCTCCTTCTTCTTTTTATTATTGTTGGTCGAATCAGTCGATTCCTTTTTTTTGCGGTTTGCATACACCTCTATATCTTCTCCCTCCAGCATTAAAGGTGCAGCTACTGTATCGAGGCAACAGTTGCTAAATAATACGAAGAATATAGCTATGTATTTGTGAATCCGCATGATCCATTCAATGTGCTGGAATGTTTCTTTTGTTCTGCTTCTAATAACGCATTTTAAAGATAACTATTATTTTCCTTTTGCTATTCATCCACTGATTTACAAAACAAGCGGAACGATGTGGATCGCTCCGCTTGTTTTGTATTCTGAATCTGAACGTATCTCTTACCGAACCAGTCCAGAGAACCCCATAAAAGCCATAGCTAAAATGCCGGCTGTGATTAGTGCAATGGGAACTCCTTTCATGGCTTTAGGAACATTTTCCAATTCCAGGCGCTCTCGTAAGCCTGCAAACAACACCAAAGCCAACGTAAACCCGATGGCAACCGAAACGGCATATACGACGGCTTCACCGAGGTTATATTCTTTTTGTACAAGAAGAATAGCCACACCCAAAACTGCACAGTTGGTTGTGATCAGCGGTAAAAAGATACCTAAGGCCTGATACAATGCGGGACTGACTTTTTTGAGTATGATTTCAACCATTTGTACCAGGGCGGCAATCACCAGAATAAATACAATGGTCTGCATGTAGGTGATGTTGAGCGGCACCAGAATGTAATACTGAATCAGATAGGCGACAATCGACGCAATGGCCAACACGAAGGTCACAGCCGCTCCCATACCCAATGAGGTCGAGACCTTGTTCGATACTCCAAGGAAGGGGCAGATTCCCAAGAATTGGGACAGTACGATATTGTTGACAAAGATTGAGCTGATGATGATAACGAAATACTCCATCTTTATTTGATTTTAGCAGTTAGCTTGTTGAAAAGGACCAGCAGATAGCCCAATACGATGAATGCTCCGGGTGCCAGAATAAACATAAGCATACCGTCGCCTTCGATGAATTTCATCCCGAAAATAGATCCGCTGCCGAGGATTTCACGTACACCTCCGATTACGGTTAATGCCAAAGTAAAGCCCAATCCGATTCCTAAACCATCGAGCGCTGAATCGAAAACCTTGTTTTTGGAGGCAAAGGCTTCGGCCCGTCCCAAAATGATACAGTTGACAACGATCAATGGGATATAGACTCCCAGTGTGTTGTAGAGGTCTGTTGCATAGGCCTCCATACAGAGTTGTACTACGGTTACAAATGCAGCGATCACCACAATGAAAGCCGGAATACGCACCTGATCCGGAATCAGATTTTTAATTAGCGAAATCACCACGTTGGATAGGGTCAGTACGAACAGAGTCGCCAATCCCATGCCCATTCCGTTAAAAGCAGAGGTGGTGGTACCCAATGTAGGGCACATTCCTAACAATAAAACAAAGGTCGGATTTTCGCGAATAATACCTTTGGTCAGTAATTGCAATTTATTCATATTCCTCCTCCATTGTATTGTGGTTGGTGATTTGGCTGAAAACGTTGTAAGCTCTTGCGATGGCTTCGGTATAGGCTCGGGATGAGATGGTAGCTGCGGTGATTGCATCAACATCTCCACCGTCTTTGCTGACTGCTAAATGAAAATCAGCAGGATTCTTTCCATCGAACTGTTGAGCAAAATCTGATTTGCTGCGCTCCATTTTGTCTCCGAGTCCTGGCGTCTCATGTTGTGACAGTACTTCGGTCCGATAAATTGTTCCATCCGGATTGAATCCGACGATTAATCGAACCTCTCCGCTAAAACCATTGTTCGAAAAGGACTCGATGGCATAGCCCACAGGTTGACCATTTTTCGTGCCTGAATAGATCTTCACCTCTCCGCCATCTATGTTCAATGTTTGTACAGAATCACCAGGCGTATTGTCAAAAGGAGGCAACACCTGTGCAATGGCATTTGTCAATTTTGCAGTTTTGGCATCAGCGATCGGGCCGGCCGTTACTCGGTATATTACACCCACAGCCAATGAGGCCACCAATGTAATTCCCAGTAGGGACAAGACCATGTTTGTAAGCGTACTCTTCATCTTTAAGCTATTTTGAGGTAGCAGGTTTTGCCCCGAACCGTTTGGGTTTGACATATTTGTTGATCAATGGCACAGTCGCATTCATAATCAGAATGGCGAATGACATACCTTCCGGATAGGCCCCCCATGTGCGAATCAGCATGGTAATTACTCCGATTCCAATGCCATAAATGGCCATGCCGCGTGTTGTCATCGGGGAGGTTGCGTAGTCAGTTGCCATAAAGATGGCTCCAAGCAGAGCTCCACCCGTTAACAGGTGAAACAATGGATTCATATAATGCAATGGATCGATTCCCCAAAGGATCGCACTGAATAAGGCCATTGAACCAAGAACGAAAACAGGAATATGCCAAGTAATCACCTTTCGGAAAAGCAAGTAGGCAAATCCCAGTAACAGAGCTAACGCTGCGATCTCACCCAAAGATCCCGCTTTGAATCCCAACATCATGTCTCCATATGAAAGTTGTGCAGCGATATCGGCTGTGGTTTCACCTCCATTGAGTGCATTTTTCACAAACCCTAATAGTGTCGGGCCAGATACGGCGTCAATGGCAGCCTCTCCTTCAGTCATCATCTCTCCGGCCATCGCAGAGGCACCAGAGAGTGAATCGACCCCTTCAGGAGTTACAAAAGAGGTCATTTGGACCGGGAAGGAAATCAGTAGGAATACGCGCCCTACCAAGGCAGGATTGAACGGATTGCATCCCAATCCGCCAAAAGTCATTTTCCCAACTCCGATAGCGACTAATGCCCCTACGGCAATCATCCAAATCGGCAATGTTGTGGGAAGGTTAAACCCAAGCAGTACCCCTGTTACGATGGCCGAACAGTCGCCAATTGTGGGTTTCCCTTTTAACAAAAAACGTTGGATTAAATATTCAAAAAGCACGCAGCAAGCAACCGAAACTGCTGTTACGATCAGTGCTGGCATCCCATAAACAATGACCGAAACAACCAACGCCGGAAAGAGTGCGATCAACACGTCTGCCATCAAGCGAGTTGTAGAGACCGGTGCATGAATGTGAGGCGAAGGTGATACAATTAATTTTTTATCCATTGGGTTAATATCCAGATTTCAATTAGAGTACGGTGTGTAACCTTGAATGTTACTTTAACATTTTTTACGAGCTCGGATACGTTTCATGGTTTCCGATTTACCTAAACGGATATAATCCAGCAAAGGCAAGGATGCAGGACAGGTATATGCACAAGAACCACATTCGATACAATCGGTGATTCGCAGTGCTTCCAAATCGTCAAACCTTTTGAGTTGGGTCAATTTGCTGAGCAAATAGGGCTCTAATCCCATTGCACATACACCAACACATTTTGCACATTTGATACAGCTGCCTGCTGAATTGCGTACAGACTCACGGTTGCGCATGATCAGAATACCCGATGTTCCTTTGGTGACAGGCGCATCGATATTGGCCAATGCACGTCCCATCATCGGGCCACCATTAATTACTTTAAGTGCATCTTGAGGCATTCCGCCACAAAGATCTATTAACGACCTAATTGGCGTTCCAATTCTAACGAGAAAGTTTGCGGGTTCACGTAACGTTTTACCGGTTACGGTTACAACCCGTTCAATAACCGGTTTGTTTTTTTGTACGGCCTCATATACCGCTAAGGAGGTTCCAATATTCTGAACAACTACGCCAACATGTATCGGCAGACCTCCAGATGGGACTTCTCGTCCTGTGACGGCTTGTATTAACTGCTTTTCTCCTCCTTGTGGATATTTGGTCCGTAGAGGAACAATTTCAATATGTGGATAGCTTACGGCCAACGTAGTTAAATGGGAGATCGCATCGGGTTTGTTGTCTTCGATGCCAATGTATACTTTGTTAACCCCCAAGGCTTTACAGAGAATATCCACTCCGACCAGCACTTCCGAACCTCGTTCAAGCATAGTACGGTAGTCTGATGTCAAATAGGGTTCACATTCCACCCCATTAATAATCAAACATTCTGCTTTTTGTCCAGCAGGAATACTCAATTTGACATGGGCCGGGAAAGTCGCACCTCCCATGCCTACGATGCCGGCAGCGGCAATTTTGTCAATGATCTCCTGTGCAGACAACGAGCAAGATTGGATTAGTGTATTACTGCGATCAATCGTTTCCAACCATTCATCCCCTTCCCGTGTGATAACGATGGCAGGTTTTCGTATTCCAGATCCGTCAGGCAGAGAATCGATAGCTGTTACAACTCCCGAAATGGGACTATGTATATTTGCTGACACAAAACCCGATGACTGACCTATTAATTGTCCCACCTTCACATGGTCTCCTTTGGCCACACAAGGCGTTGCTGGAGCTCCGATGTGTTGTGAAAGAGGGACTACAACCTGATCAGGAAGAGGAGCAGTTGTAATCTGTGAATTTTTGCTGATTTTATTACCGGGAGGATGGATGCCTCCTATTTTGAAACTTCTCAACATAATACGTGCTAAAATAGAGTCTGGTCCATGGAATTATTCGATTCTTTTCGGATTCCTGTTGGGACCGTTGAGTTGGTCGGTGCAGATGTCATTTCGGACGGAGATTCCTTTGCCGTTTTAGACTCCGTTGGTTTGACTGTTTCTCCGAGTGAAGACTGTTTGGGAGCATCAGCCTGTTTAACGGGACGTGGTGGAAAATTCACCTCTACTATAGCTCCTGTTGGGCATTCCGCAACACATTTTCGGCAAAGTCTACACTTCTCAGGATCAATGTAGGCCAGATGATTTTCCACGGTAATCGCACCGAATGGACAGGTTTTGACACATTTGCCACATCCGATACATGCAGCTACACAAGCTTTGCGGGCCACAGCTCCTTTATCTTTGTTGGAGCAGCAGACATAAATCCGGCGATTTTTCACCCCCTTCTTGCGTAGTTCAATGATTCCTTTGGGACACGTTTTGACACAAGCCCCGCATGCCGTACATTTATCTTGGTCAACTTCTGGCATACCAGTGACGGGATTCAGTGTCATGGCGCCAAAGGTGCACGCATCAACACAGTCGCCTTGTCCCAGACAGCCATATACACAAGCTGTCTCTCCTCCATATAAAGCAGCCTCTACCGCACAAGATGAAGCTCCATTATAAATATTGTTGCGAATGCGATTATCACATCGACCAGCACAACGAATAACAGCAACTTGAGGTTCTTGTTCGGCTACAGCTTTGCCCAAATAGGTGGCAATTTTATTCATCGCCTCAGCGCCTCCGGCAGGACAATACAATGACGAGATATCATCGTTCTTTACCAGAGCATTGGCCATGCCTTTACAACCCGGGAAACCACATCCACCACAATTGGCTCCGGGAAGCATACTTTCAACCACACCAAGACGTGGGTCCTCTTCAACATGGAATTTTCGTGCAACAAAATAGAGTATAACCGCCGAAAGTACGCCTAAAATACATAGTACAATCACGGTAAATAGTAAAGTCTCGTTCATTCGATTCTTTGATCTTATTCGTTTGTCTCTTCGGGTACGATTTTGCTGATTGTAAACTGGATCTCTTTTTCAATCCGGCTACGTAAACAATACAACACCCAATAATAGATAGCCAATACGGCCAATCCTGACACCCCGGCGATTAATTCACTGACACCAGCCTGTAACAGGATTAATAATAATATGAAAACTAATAAAAAAGGATAAGCGTAAGCAATCATCACGGCTTTGATCCCCATGCCTTGTGAGATAACAACATTTACAGTCTCCCCCACTTCGTAATGACCTGCATCATGGGTTACTACGGAAAGTACACGCTCTTCCCCCTCCTCCATGCCGCAGATTTTACGGGCGTGGCATGACCCACAGGCACTTTGTGGTTTCAATAAGACATCAACGCAATGGTCATCACATTGAATGACCTTAGCGGTATGTACTACGGTGTTCTTCACGATTTCAAACAGCAGTTTAATATCCGTAATGGCTGGTCAATGGTATAATACGGTTCTTGCCAAGCACACAACTTGACAGCCGTAAAACAGGACAAGATTGATAGCGTTTGTGCTCGTTACGAATCAATAAACCATAGATGCGATAAACATCCTCTTCGTCAAAACCGGCATTAATGATCTCTTCACGACTTTGTCCCTCTTCCAACATGCGGTAGAGAATAGCATCCAGAATATCATATGCAGGCAGCAAATTGGCATCAGGATGGTTAGGATGCAACTCAGAAGTTGGTGCTTTCGATAACGTATTGCGAGGGATGATTTCACCGTTACGATTAATATAACGTGCCAAATCATATACCTCAGACTTATATAAATCACCAATTACACTGAGAATGCCGGCACTATCTCCGTAGAGTGTGCTATTGCCTACAGCGTATTCACTTTTGTTGGAGGTGTTCAACAGAATGTATCCGAATTTATTAGCCAAAGCCATTAACATCGTTCCTCGTAAACGGGATTGAATGTTATCCTCGGCAAGGTCAAATGGCAATTCACCAAAAATCGGACTGATTGTTTGAGTGAATAGAGCAAAAATATTGGTAATCGGAACAATCTGATAATTCATCCCCAAATTCTCGGCCATTGCCCGAGCATCTTCTACCGAATGGTCTGAAGAGAATTGTGAAGGCATCAACAATGTATGTACATTCTCTTTGCCGAGCACCTCTGTAGCCAAAGCTGCGACTACAGCTGAATCTACACCACCGGTTAATCCAACACAAGCTCCAGTGTAACCATTTTTAGCGAAGAAATCGCTTAAGCCGAGTTTGATTGCCCGATAGACGTTAATCGTTTTGTTCTGTTCGGGGATTTTGCATGGAGCAATTTCAGCATCGAGATCAACAACTTGGAAATCCTCCTCAAAACTTTTCAATAAAGCGATGCACTCCCCTCTATTGTTGAAAGCGGCTGATGAACCATCATAGATTACATCGGTTTGAGCACCGATATTGTTAACGTATATAACGGGTTTGGCTTTGGTGTAAGCGAGCTTGCGGTAAAAATCGTACCGTTTTTCGATGCAACCTCTCATGTAGTGACTGTTGCACAGATTAACAATGATGTCGGCATAGTCTCCGTACTGTTGCTCAGTTTTGATATCGCTACCAACGACCACTGCTACCTTCTTGCCTCCGATTTTAATGTATTCACATCCTTCTGAAGGGGAAAGATGGAATAATTCGTCACGTGAATCAACGGTCTTTTTGCCAATATAGCGTTTGATTCTGCGGTCTTCGATCAGCGCTGCTACACTAATTGTTTTGTTGTCTTTGTTTTGGCATGGTAATCCCACAAGACCGATATATTGTCGCAGCAAGAGGCTATCTCAACCAAAGATTCCTCACATAAATCAAGAAAAGAGACTTTGTTGAGAAGGTCGTAGGCAGGGGCCCCACTGATGGCCTGCTCACTGAACACCACCAAATCCACACCCTGCACTTTTGCCTGTTGAATACAGTCGATGATTTTCATTTTGTTGGCTTCGAAATCGCCGACCGTATAGTTCATCTGTGCTAAAGCTATCTTCATAATAACCGCCGAAGTTACGTTACTGTTTAGATCAGTTGACTTAAGTTTAGTAGTTCCTGCAAATATACGATTTTTGTGCTATCGCGATACTTTTTTCATTACTTGAAATTGCAATAAAATGATGCTCACCACTCTACATGTGAAATGCAAATAAATATTTAAAAAATGTTGCGAGAGCTATTGTAGAATCAGATTTTATCTCTATATTTGCACCGTCAAACGGAAAACATGGTGCCATAGCTCAGTTGGTAGAGCAAAGGACTGAAAATCCTTGTGTCCCTGGTTCGATTCCCGGTGGCACCACTTTGAAGAAAGCAATTAGCAGTAAACTCCTGATTTCCAAACGAAATCGGGAGTTTTTGTTTTCCCACAGGACGCAAAAAAGTGCGGAATATGACCGCTTCCGGTGTTCCAAAAGGTGGAGCGGAAAAGGCGGAGCGAAATTCTCCACCGAACCGGATTCTTATTCGTTGATTTGCAATGTTTTGCGTATCAAGAAAACGCGGATGGTTTCCTACTTTTGTCCAACTAAAAATTGTAGGAAAATGAAAAGAAACTCGTTCAATGTGCTTTTCTTCATCAAGAAAGCCAAACTGCTGAAAAACGGAGAAGCCTCCGTGTGTATGCGCATCACCGTGAACGGTGCGCGAGTGGAAACCAACATCCGCAAGAGCATTGACCCAGCGTCATGGAATCAGGCGAAGGAATGTGCCCGTGGAAAAAGCCGCAAGGCGTGCGACCTGAACGCCTATATCGAAAATGCAAAAATCAAGTTCCACCAAATCTTTAATGAATTGGAGGAACAGCGACAGCCCATCACCGCTCGACTGTTGCAGGAAAAGTTCTTCAGACAGGACAAAGAGCCGGAAGAAGTCCGCACGCTCATTGGTACCATACAGGAACATAACGACCAATGCCGTGCTCTCGTGGGGAAAGACTATGCGTTGATTACCGTCCGCCGTTATGAAAGCTGCAAACGCTATCTCGCAGAACTTATTAAACAGAAGTACGGGAAAGAGGATTTGCCTCTGACGGAAGTTAATGGGGAGTTGGTTCGTGCCTTTGAGTTTTACCTTAAAACGGAAAAGTCCTGCCAGCAGAACACCGTTATCCGTTACATGAAGTGCCTGAAAAGGATAACCAATCTCGCTTTGGCAAACGAATGGATAAGCAAAGACCCGTTTGTCGGTATCAAGTTCCATGAGAAAGAGGTTATCCGCGAGTTCCTGACAATGGATGAACTGCTCACCATCTACCATAAAGACTTTCCATTGGAGCGCATCCGAATCGTGCGTGATGTCTTCATCTTTGCAGCAATGACGGGGTTGGCGTTCATTGACGTGCAGCAACTGGCACCCGAACATGTTGTAGAAGATGCAAACGGCAACCTGTGGATTCGCAAGCCACGGCAAAAGACGAAGAATATGTGCAACATCCCTTTACTTGACATTCCTTTGGAAATTCTCCGTAAGTATGCCGACCATCCGATATGCCAAAAGAAAAAGGTATTGCTCCCTGTCCCCTGCAACCAGAAGATGAACAGCTATTTGAAAGAGATAGCCGATTTATGCCTGATAAAGAAGAACTTAACCACTCATTGCGCGCGGCACTCGTATGCGACCTCGGTCTGCCTCGCCAACGGTGTGAGTATCGAGAATGTGGCAAAGATGCTCGGTCACTCCAATATAAAAATGACGCAGCACTATGCACGTGTGCTGGATAGTTCCATTCTGCGTGATATGACCAATGTACGAAATATACTTTCTAATGTAAGGTAAGAGCTATGGACAGGGGAATCATTACAATCACTGAAAACGGGGTGGTCACTATGCCGACCGCTCCCGTTTGGATGACGCAGCAGGAAATGTCCGATGCGTTCAATGTGTTCGGCTATCACATTCGTAAGGCTGTACACACTATCTACAAAAACATGGAATTGCTGGAAAGCGAAACGAAGCGGTACATCAGGCAGGACAATGGGATTAATTATGATGTTTACAGCCTTGAAATGGTGATTGCCGTTTCCTTTAAGTTGAGAAGTAGGGAGAGTATGGCTTTCCGGCGGTTCATCATGGGAAAACTCTGTTCTTTCAATAGGGGAGATTCCATCCATTTGTTCTTTTCGCTATCCGATACCCATCCACGATGCACGTGTTAGAATGAAGCGAAACGACCTTCCTGTAAAGAGAAAACCGATGGCCGGGCAGTTATCTGCCGCCATCGGCTTTCTCTGTTTTTGCATGTGTCTAATCACGTATCCAAGCGGTAGGCGTTCCGATACCCGCTCATCACCATTCTTTCTATGTCCGATTCCTTGTACAGAATCTTGCCGCCCAACTGATAATAGGCAATCATCCCGTTGTTGCGGTAGTCCTGCAAGGTGCGTCGGCTCACCTTGAGCCATGCCGATACTTCCTTGTCCGTCAGGAACTGTTCGTTACTTGGCGAAGCCTTATGGCTTGCTTCCATTCTTTCGATGCCTTCAAACAAAGCATCCAGTTGTCCGATAAAGCCTACTTCCAGTTCACGGTCGGCAAGAATCAAGTCGTTCATAATTTACAGTGGATTTAGTGGTTGTACATTTTGTTGTCTGATTAGATGCTACAGCCACGATAGCCTGCATCCTTACGCCTGTCCTCCACGAGCCGGACGATGCGTTGCACATCTTCCGGCTTGTAGAAAATCTTGTGCCCTATCTGCGAGTAAGCCAGCGTACCGTTGTCGCGGAGCGTCTGCAAGGTTCGCGGACTGATGCGCAACTGTTGGCAGACCTCTTGGTTGTCCATCCAACGGCTGAGCCGTTTTCCTTCCCTCTTGTGGAGGATTTCATTCACCCGGTCGGACAGGCGGTTGAGCTTGCCGACCATTTCTTCATACATGCTTTTTGAAATGATTACTACTTCCATACTACATTATATTTATTGTTTGTTCTTCTTTTTGCCTGCAAAGTAAAGCCGTTGTCCGCTTGAAACAATGGATTTGCAATGAGGTGGCAGCTTGTGGCAGCAAGTGGTCGGGAGTGGCGTCATCCACCGAACCCGTAACGGCTGCTTCAAGCGTCCGTGATGCAAAGAAAAGCGAAGTCAGGCATAATCTGATCGCTTCGCACCTGCGTGGCAGCATTTGGCGTCGGTGTGGTAACCTGTGGCGTTCTTCGGATTCCTATACTTCTTGAAAGGAGCTTCATCTGTTTCATACCAAGCCATGTCCTTAAATCTGTTCCAACCATTCCAATTAAGCCCTTAAAAATCCTAATGCCATTTCTTGCACTATGGCAAAACGATGCAGCACGAACCGTTTCGGCAATGCGTAAAGTGCAAAACCATACATTGTTGCCACAGCCAATCCATTCGTTTGACTGCCTGCAATACAGGCGTTTCCTTTGCAACCGATAATCGGTCAAATGTGCGCACAACGACCCACATTGTTAAACATTTAATTCAAACAAGTATGAAGAAAAATTTAAGCAGCCAAAGTATAGATGCAGCATTGCAGGATTTTTTAGGCAACAAGCCGAGTATGGAAACCCCGAAGCCTGAGCCCCAGCCTGCCGACACACAGGAACAGCCGGAAAAGGCAAGCGAGATTGTACTGGAACAGGTCGGTGAAACCGCGCAGGAACAAACGGACGAAACTCCACAGGTGGTACGCCGCATCAGCAGCAAGCAGCGACGGGCATCATTGGAGGAGTACAAGGAAACATTCCTTCCCGTTCCGGTCATCGAAGACCGCAAGCCCGTATTCCTTAGCCGCAGCACGCGCGACGCCCTTGACCGCATCGTCCGTATGTTCGGCGAGCGCAGGATGAGCGTGTCTGGACTGGTGGAAAATATCGCGCGGCAGCACCTTGACACCTACGGGGAGGACATCGAGGCATGGCGTAAACTCTGAGAATTAAGAAGTGGATTGACGGGGTGCAATTCAGAGTTACCCTGAATCTATCCAACGGAGTTTTGAGGGGAGCAAGTTTGTGTTTCGGGCATACCGAAACCGCCTGCTCCCACTCGTGAACTCCGTGGAAGCTACATCCCGTTGGTCTAACCAGTAATCACATTCCAATCAGTAGAAATCAATTAAAAAACAATGGAACAGAAACGGAAATTTGACAGAAGGAACAAGGGAGGCCGCCCCAAGAAAGGAGCGGCAGACAAGCTGAAATACCGTCTTACGGTGAAGATGGCGACATCGGACTACTACACGCTGAAAGGTAAGGCACGGAGCGCAGGCATATCCGCCGGGGAGTTCCTGCGCCGTTGCATGAGGGACGGACAGATGAAGGAACGGCTCACGCCGGAGCATACTGGTTACGTCCGCCAACTCTGCGGCATGGCGAACAACCTGAACCAGCTTGCGCACAAGGCGAACGCCGCGGGCTTCGTCACGGTGAGGATGGAGTGCCGCATACTCGTGGCACGGATTGAAGAACTGCTGAATTTAATCCTCTTATGACAGCCGGATATGATAGCTAAAATCGTAAAAGGAAGCAGTTTCAAGGGTGTGGTAAACTACATTCTTGACAAGGAAAAGGACGCTAATATCCTTATCTGTGACGGTCTGTTTGCCGAGAACAAGGACACGATAGCCATGAGTTTCGATGCACAATCGAAGATGAATCCAAAGGTTACGAAGCCCGTCGGACACATCTCGTTGGCTTTCCATAAGGAAGATGAACACCGTCTGACCGACCGCGCAATGGCTGGAATAGCGTTGGAATACCTGAAAGAAATGGGGATAACCGACACACAGGTTCTCATCGTGCGCCACTTCGACAAGGAGCATCCGCATGTGCATATAGCGTTCAACCGCATTGCCAATAATGGCAGGACTATCAGTGACCGCAACGAGCGGATACGCAGTGCACGCATCTGCAAGGAACTGACAAAGAAATATAACCTGTACTTTGCCAACGGCAAGGAACGGGTGAAGCAGCACCGCCTGAAAGAGCCGGACAAGACCAAGTACGGGCTTTACTCCATTCTTAAATCGGAGGTTTCAAGATGCGGAAACTGGAACATGCTTACCGCAAATCTGAAGAAACAAGGAGTGGAAATGCGGTTCAAGTACAAGGGCAAGTCGGACGAGGTACAGGGTGTAGTTTTCATCATGAACGGCTATTCGTTCAGCGGTTCCAAGATTGACAGGCAGTTCAGCTATTCCAAGATAGATGTGGCATTGGAACGGAACAGACGTACCGAGCGAATGGAAATGCAACCGCTCTCGCGTCATGAAGAACTGCCCACGTTTCAACCTGAATCAAGTGGTAACGATGATTCCTACAACGGTTCAATAGGTCTTTTCATGCTGGACAACACGGACGGACAGGCTGAGGAAAACCGTTTCGAGGAAGAATTAAAACGCAGGAACAAGAAAAAGAAACAACGTAAAATAAGATTCTAAACATGGATAATAATGAAGTTTACTCGCTCTTTGAGGACATCAAGAATGACCTCAAGGGCATCAACAGGAAGTTGGAGAACACCCCCAAAGTAGCAAATAACCAGTCTGTCGGACAGCTTCCAACGGTGGACTTGTCACCCATAAAGGAGCTGTTCGAGAGTTCCGCAAAGGAGCATCAGGCACAAACCAAAGCCATGCTGACCAAGTTCGCGGAGGCGGAGGTTTGCGCATCGAACAGGATTTTGCACCTGTTGCGAAACATGAAAGATTCGTTTGCTCGAAGTTTGGAAGAACAGGATACCGAGCCGCAGGAACATATCCACCGCCATAGCTTTGACATCAAATCGAGCAAGGTGTTTTCTCTTTTGGTCGGCATGGGTATCGTGTGCAGCCTTTCCGTCTGGGGCAATATCGAGCTTTGGAAATCCAAGCGTCAGTATGCGGACGATGCGTTGAAGTTCCGTGTCATCCGCTCATGGGGAGGATGCAATGCCAATAATATCCTTTGGCTGAATGACGTGTTTGACATCCACCGTAACGAGGAAGCCATCGAATGGATACAGCAGGAGGCTGACGGTTACGACAGAAACTTGAAGGCTGTTTCCGACAGCCTGATGCAGGAGAAATTGAAAGTGGAACAAATCAAAGAGTAAAATATGACACGAATAGAACGACCGATACGACCTCCATAAGAGAATGGCAATACTCAAAAACTTCAATTATAAACACATTTTCTTGTCAAAGCTTGAATGATTTTGGTGAGTAATCATTATATTTGCAGATATCATCAATTATTATTGCACGTATGCAATACGTTTTAATATGGGAACAGAGAAGATAAACCGACTAAAAATAGTATTGGTAGAACAGGGGAAAACCGGGAAATGGCTGGCTGAACAGTTAGGAAAGAACGAGGCAACCGTTTCGCGCTGGTGTTCCAATGCGACCCAACCTTCATTGGAAATGCTGATGAAGATCGCATCCATATTAGACATTGATGCAAGACGATTGATTAACAACGGAAAAGACGAATAAATGATATGGCAACAAGGACTATAGATAAAGCTAAAGAAGCTAAAAAAGACGAGTTTTACACTCAACTTGAAGACATTAACAATGAACTACGGCACTATCGCGAACATTTCCGTGGTAAAACGGTACTGTGTAATTGCGATGACCCGCGTGTAAGCAACTTCTTTACCTATTTTGCTTATAACTTTGAGTTTCTTGGACTGAAAAAGTTAATTACTACTTGCTACAAAAATCAGAATATGGATTTGTTCAGCCAAAATCAAAGCGAACAAGCTGTATATTTGGTATATGAAGGAGACAAAAACGGAGACCATATCCCAACTGCCGATGAAATAGGAGTACATCCCTTAAAAGGTGACGGCGACTTCCGAAGCAAGGAATGTATCGAATTGCTTAAAGAGGTGGATATTGTAGTTACCAACCCTCCTTTTTCTCTCTTTAGAGAGTACGTAGCTCAGCTGATTGAGTATGACAAGAAGTTCTTGATTATTGGGCATCAAAATGCATTATCATATAAAGAAATATTTCCACTAATACGTGATAACAAGGTTTGGTTAGGATATGGATTTAAAGGTGGTGCAGGACATTTTATTTCTAAATATGAAGATACTGCAACAGCTGGTAATCATAAAGCTGGTATGATAAGAGTATCTGGCGTAAATTGGTTTACAAATATGGATATAAAGAAACGGCATGAGGAATTGATTCTATATAAAAATTATACCCCAGATTTGTATCCTAGATATGAAAATTATGATGCCATAAATGTCAATAGAACAGAAGATATACCATGTGATTATGATGGTATAATGGGAGTTCCAATTACATTTATGGACAAATATAATCCAGACCAATTTGATATAATAGGTTTAGGAATTGCAAACTTAGGATTATCTATAGGTGTACAGCCGTATAAACCTGAGCACAAGAAATATCGTAAAGAAATTCAAAAGCGAGGAGCAGTAGATGGAGATTTATATATGATGAATGGCGATGAAGTCGTTGTTCCATATGCTCGTATTTTGATTAGAAGAAAAAAACAACAATTATGAAGATAGAATTACAATCCATAAAAATAGTCGACCTGATTGACGGTTATGCAAACGACCCGGAAACAGGGGTGAAAGGATATCATGGCAAGTTGGACATTCGTCCACCTTATCAACGTGAATTCCGCTATGACGAAAAGCAACAACAAGCCGTTGTGGAAACCATTCTCAAAGGCTTTCCGCTCAACATAATGTACTGGAGTGTGGATGAGGATGATCATTTTGAAATGATAGACGGCCAGCAGCGCACTCTCTCGATATGCGGATTCTACACCCACGACTTTCATATCGTTGACCCTGACCGGGGTACACTCTATTTCTCCACGCTCACCGATGAAGAAAAAACTAAGTTTCTCAATTACGAACTGACTGTGTATTTTTGCGAGGGAACAGACAAGGAAAAGCTCGATTGGTTTCGGGTTATCAACATTGCAGGAGAGAAACTTCTCGACCAAGAACTGTTAAACGCCGTCTATGCCGGCCCTTTCGTGACAGATGCACGCAGGCATTTCTCAAAGAACGGATGTCCGGCTTATAAAATGGGAGCCGACTTCTTGAATGGCAATGCCATAGAGCAGGCATACTTGGCGACTATCTTAAAATGGGCCGCTCGTCATGACGGTGTAGAAAGCGTGGACAAATACATGGCACTGCATCAATTTGACCCGAATGCCAATAAGCTATGGGCTTACTTTGTATCTATCATCACATGGATACGTTCCACATTTACCAAATACCGCCGCGAAATGAAAGGCTTGGATTGGGGAGCTATGTATGATGAGTTTAGCGAAAACGTATATGATACAGCAGCCCTCGAAAAGCAGATACACGACTTGATGGAGGATGATGAAATCATGAAGAAGTCGGGTATCTATCGTTATGTTTTAAGTGGTGACCTGCGCGACCTGAGTTTCCGAACTTTCGACAAAAAACAGAAGCGTGAAGCCTATGAGCGGCAACAGGGTATCTGCGTCCATTGCGGTAAGCATTTTGAATTGGAAGAAATGGAGGCTGACCATATTACACCGTGGAAAGAAGGCGGTACGACTGTGACGGAGAATTGTCAAATGCTTTGTAAGAATTGTAATAGAATTAAAGGAGGAAAATAATTGTTTACTTTAAGAGTATAGAATATGGCACGTAATCAATCAAGCGAAAAGAGTTTTAGCATACAAATTATTAATATTAAACTCATGTCTAATAATAGGCGAGGAGATGAAGCTTACAAAGAAATAGTTTCACAAATTAAGAGCCAAAAAATTCATATCCCTGTTTATGGGGAAAATCAACATATGATTCTTCGCACTCAATTCTCTACTTTAGTAAGAGTAGGTGAACAGAATATCGAGGTTTTATATGGGAAAATCTCAAAATATGTAATCATTGATGGTGATGATTGGATTAATTTGAGCAATATGGAGGTTGAGAATGTGGATTTACCTGCAAATCTATTTCCCAACTTAAAAGAAACCAGCTATTTTTTTATTCCTCGTGCTCATAGATTTGCTTTTGTGAAAGACCAAGGAATTTCCGCAAACTATGTACACAAATTCTTATCAAATGCTGTAAACATGGTTATAGAAACCGATGAACAATCAGAAGTAATCATAGAGCAATCGGAAGATATATTTGAGCGAATCATAAATGCAGAGTCTATCAAAAAACTATTGATAAACATTTCGTATAGTAATGCTGATACTGGAGATGAAGCCTATGAATTTATGGATAGTCAAATTAGGGAAAGTGAAATGAGGAAACTTAAATTAGAGGCAACTCCCAATCAAAATGGTGACATAAAAACGAGTAGCCTGTTAATTAAAGGAGCTCTAAAAGTGGCTCAAAGTAATGGTTATGCACAAGCCACAATTGTAGAGAATAACACAAGAATAAAAATTGACACAAAAACTCATCCTAGAATTATTCATACCAAATGTGAAGAAACAAGTTTGCTGGGATATGTTGTAAATCAAATAATGAATATTTTTAGACCTCATGGAAACTAATCAAGAACTTAAAAATAGACATCAATATAGCATAAGAGGAATTTTCCCTAAATATATAATACGAAAGTTTCTGTATTCTCGCTCTATACTTATTAGTATAGCGATAACTGCTGTTTTGTCTTTCTTGATAATATGTTTTAGGTTTAAAAATACATTTGACCTTTTAGAAGAAATAATTGACATCACTATGGATTTGATACCTAATATATTAGGCTTTTGTATTGGAGGATATGCTTTAATTATTGGAATTGGTAATATAGACGCATTAAAGAAAATGTCTTCGCCAATGAAAAAAAGAGAAAATTTAAGTTTCTTCCAAATTCTGAGTAGCGTTTTTGCTGGTTCTCTAATTTTACAATGTATAACGTTACTGTTATCATTTGTAATCAAAATTCTCTTAAAAATTGAAATTCCAGCATTATCAAACTCAATTGCTATAGTCATAAATAGCTTAGTTATAATAGTCATATTATTCTTTTCTACGTTATCTATAGTTTTATTATACTATACGGTAATAAATCTTTTTAACTACGGACAATCCATGCATTTTTTAATTCGATTAGAAAAAGGAGAACAAGATGAGCAACAAAAATAATGCAATATTTTCTGATGCAATTATAGAATCTATTTCCACACATTACATCGGGAATAAGACTTATAATGAAAAATGTTATTTCTCTAAAGAACCCTATATGGTTTCAGAGAAAGTACTCCCTGTACTTTTAAAGTATTTCACATTTTCATTTGATAAAAATATCATTTATCGTTTTTTTCATGAAGCTGATTTGAATCTAAATGAAATTTACGTTTATGCGTCATCTATATTTGAAAATCCCCAAAATATTCACTCGCAATCAATAAACATAGCCAAGCATTTATATGAACGTAGCGAACACCCTAAAATAAAAGGAGGAGATTTTCATATTGTACTATTTAAAAATTGCTATTTTGAAGGCCAAACTACAGATGCGATAGGTTTATTTAAATCTGAAACAAAAGATGCATTTTTAAAAGTTTCTCATGATAATACAGGCTACAAAATAGAAGCAGAATACGGAATAAATATAAATAAATTAGATAAAGGATGCCTAATTTTTAATGTAGACAAAAAGGCTGGTTTTTCTGTTTTAACTATAGACAATAGTAACAGAGGAGCAGAAGCTCAATACTGGATTAATGATTTTTTGCATGTTTGTAAGAGAAAAGATAGCTACAATCAAACTTACAATATGTTATCTCTTTGCAAGGATTTTATTTCACAAATACCAAATCAAAGTGGCAAAATTGAAAAGGCTGAATATATGAATAGAAGTATTGAGGTATTAAAAGGAGATGCTGTAGACATTAATAGTTTTGCGGAATATGTCTTTAAGAATCCAGAATTAATATCTGATTTTAAACAATATAAAGAGAAGTATCAAAGTGAAAGCAATGTTGAAATTGACAATTCTTTCGCGACTGATTCCAGTGCAATAAAACGAAAGGCAATAGGCACAATGACAACAATCAAACTTGACAAAAATTTTGATATAAACATTCATGGCGGAGAGCAATATATAGTTCGGGGCTATGATGAGGAAAGAAAAATGTACTATTATCAATTATTCTTCAAAGAAGAAAAATAATATGACGAATACCGAATCCCAAAACATAGAGTTCAAAGAATCTTGGCGCGATGAATACCAGAAATGGATTTGTGGCTTTGCCAATGCACAAGGTGGTATCCTTTATGTGGGTATAAAGGACAATGGCGAAGTGTGCGGTATACTGGATGCCAAGAAACTGATGGAGGACATCCCGAATAAGGTGCGTGACATGATGGGCATTTTGGTGGAAGTCAATTTGAGAGAAAAGGACGAAAAACAATATCTGGAGATTGTGACAGAGGCTTATCCTTATCCTGTTAGTTTCCGTGGCAAGTATTACCAGCGAAGCGGTGCGACCAATCAAGAACTAAAAGGGGCAGCACTCGACCGTTTCATGCTTCGCAAGCAAGGGAAAACATGGGACGGTGTGCCCGTACCTTATCTGAAAGCAGAGGACTTGGACAACGCTACGTTTGATTTATTCCGCAAGTATGCCAAACGGAGCGGACGTATGGAGGAAGCGGACTTAATGGACGACAATCACGGATTGTTGGAAAAGCTGCGGCTCTATGAAGGCAATTACCTGAAACGAGCTGCTGCGTTGTTGTTCCATCCCGACCCAGAACAATATATGACCGGGGCATTTGTAAAGGTCGGCTTCTTCCGCGAAGGCATGGATTTGGTATATCAAGACGAAGTACATGGTAATCTGTTCCAGCAAATTGTGAAACTGATGGACTTGCTATGTACCAAATACATGAAAGCTATCATAACCTACGAGGGCATCCAACGGATAGAAACATTGCCTATGCCCCGTGAGGCTCTGCGTGAGGCATTATTAAATGCCTGTATCAACAAAGACTATGCAGAACCTTCTCCCATCCAAATCCGCGTGTATGAGAATAAGTTGGAGATAATAAACGGTGGAGTGTTGCCCGAAGGATGGACTGTGGAAACCTTATTATCCTCACATCGAAGTATGCCTTACAATCCTGATATAGCCAACACCTTTTTCCGTGCAGGTGAGATTGAGGCATGGGGACGTGGCATTGAGCGCATCATCACGGCTTGTAAGAATGATGGTTTCTCCACACCGGAGTTCCGCTATGATGCTTCGGGTATATGGACAACCTTTAAGTTTGAATACCCGGAAAGAGCTACTACCCAAAGCGACCAGAAAACTACCCAAAAGACTACCCAAAAGACTACCCAAAAGGCCATACAAAATCTGACGGAACAACAACAAGCTATACTGTCATTCTTAAAAGAACATCCGGAAGCGACCCGAAAAGAAATCAGCGAGAGCCTTTCCGGCATTACGGAGGATGGCGTAAAGTACAATCTTTCCCGGCTGCAAGAACTGGGGTTGTTGAAACGCATAGGAGGCAGGAAGCAAGGATATTGGCAGATTATAGAATAAAGGGTTATGAACGATTGGGAAGAATCTGAAAGTTGGCATGAGGATTTAAGGGCATGGGAACGCTTTCAAGATGTACTTGAAAGAATCAAGGGAGAAAATACCTATGAAGACTTGCACGACTTTGAGGATAAAAGCTTATCTTCGCAGCAGGAAACCTCCACGCAACCTGACGCAGAACGCTGCAACAATCCGGTGGAGCAATAGCGGGAGATTACGCTACTTGCAGAAAGATAAATCAAAGATATTCAGTCACTTGAATCAATAGTTCGATTCCTGGTGGCACCACTTACAAAAGAGTTGCATATTATGCAACTCTTTTTTTGTTTTCATATTATCCTAAAATATCTTTTTATTTTCCTGACAATCATATTATTCTGATAAAATATCATATAGGCCTGCCCTTTTACGAGTGTTTACGTTAAACAAGAAATCTCGTTGCTCCCGCATAAATAGATTCAGGATACTAGTATCAAGTCATGTTATATATGACGATCGTTTCGTATCTTTGAATAGGCCGTTTTAAAATCTGTGTTGAGTCAGGCCTATGGAAAAATCATTACACATACCACATGTTACGTGATCTGAAATATGCAACATGTTAGATTTAAATATGTTCATGGAGACAAAAAGATTAATACTTAGACCCTGGTCTCTTGATGATGCATCGTCTCTATACAAATATGCCCAAGATCCTGCTGTAGGTCCTATTGCAGGGTGGCCGCCGCATACTTCTGTCGAAAATAGTCGCGAGGTCATTCGTACCATATTCTCTGCGCCTGAAACCTATGCAGTGGTATTAAAACAAAATAGCGAACCTGTTGGATGTATCAACATTGTACTCCACGAACATTTGCATAGCACTCAAATGGGAAACGATGATGCAGAAATCGGATATTGGTTAGGTGTACCATATTGGGGTCAAGGATTAATCCCCGAAGCCATGATTCGTATCTTGGCACGTTGTTTTGAAGAATTGAATGTACAAAATGTATGGGGTGGTTATTTTGACGGAAATAGAAACTCACGTCGCGTATTGGAGAAATGTGGATTTGCGTTCCACCATACAGAAAACAATGTTGTCACTCCAATGGGTGGCTTGAGAACGGCTCATTACATGAAATTGAGCGTTGACGCATGGCTGAAGTTCCGAAAAAAATAAATAAATTTGACAACTGAGATAATCTTGTCACTGTTTGTTATCTTGCTCGTTTAGGAGTAAACGTTAGTTTGAATCGACAGACTATATTGTATCGCGTGATGAAGATTCAGATTCTATCTCCACAATTTATAAGATGAAATGTGAGAGGAAGTCATCTCGTTGCCGCGCATAACAGTGGGACCAAAGGTGTAATATTTATATCTGCCGGGTTGCAGTATTAAACAAACGTGTATGAAAACGATTTTTTTATTTTTGATTTCGGGCTTCGAGGAGGTAGAAGCTTTAGCGACAGTGGATGTATTACGTCGGGCCGGATTGGACGTCAAAACCGTTTCATTGACTGGTGACACAACGGTTGTCGGCAGTCATGGAATACCCATTGTTGCGGATATGTTATTCGATCAGGTCAATCTTGACAATGCAGAATTATTAGTGCTTCCTGGCGGAACGACTGCATTTAACGAACATGAAGGCGTCAAAAAGCTGATCAAAGCCTTTTATGATGCCGGTGAAAAGGTGGCGGCTATCTGTGCTTCGCCTATGGTATTCGGAGGTTTAGGAATTCTGCAAGGCCGTAAAGCGACTTGCTATCCAGGATTTGAGAAGTATTTGACTGGCGCCTTGATACAGGAAGGAGAACCGGTTGTGGTTGACGGCAATGTTATTACGGGACGCGGACCGGGATTGACCTTGTTGTTTGCGCTTAAATTGGTTGAATTGCTCGCTGGCAAAGAACAAAGTGACGCAGTTGCCAGCCAAATGTTGATTAAATAATTCTTATTGGGATAACCATTGGTGGGTGCCAAACGTTACCACAATGGAGATGATATTAATCGACTGCTCGACACAGTTCGCAACCAACAGAATGGCATAATAAAACCCCGACAAGTAAATATTGTCGGGGTTTTTATTAAACAAGCTATATGAATTAGCTTATGCCAAATTGATCGTTCAATGTTAAACAGTAACCATGTTGGTACCTTCACCACAAAATGATTCAAAATCCTTGATGAAAACATCGACAGCATGATAAACAGCGTCAATGGCAACCAAACCTTCGATCACATCCGGTGAAATGGTGGCTGCACCGACACCATGTTTGGCCAATTCAAGTGCTTGTTGCGAGTTTTTGAAACTTGCAGCCAACACCTCTGTTTTTAATCCATTGTTGCGGAAGATATCATGAATCTCTTTGGCTTCACGAATACCATCTACACCAAGATTATCAATGCGGTTTACGTAAGGTGCTGCATAATCTGCTCCAGCTTTTCCAGCTAAGAATGCCTGCATGTGCGTATATATGGCGGTTGCGGTTACCGGAAAGTCATGTTTCTTCAAAATCTTGATAGCTTTCAATCCCTCACGGGTCACAGGAACCTTGATAAAAGTCTTTTCACCCAAACGTTTCCGGATCATGTGAGCCTCTTCATACATGGTTTCGGCATCACGACCGACTACCTGAACATGCAACTCTGCATCTGGTCCGATAAAATCACGGATTGCCATCAATACCTCATAAGGATTTTTGCCCTCTTTGGACAAAATCGTCGGATTAGTGGTTACGCCATCGATCGGAAAATATTCATACAACTCTTTGATCGCATCCAGATTGGCGTCATCAATAATCAGTTTCATAATTAAAACCTCTTTAAAACCTCCAAAATTTCATCATTCTAATTCGGGCGCAAAGCTACTAAATAAATCCCTATCTTCGTCGCAGAATTTTGCAAAACATCTATGTCTCGCAATAGAATCGCATACGAAAAACAGGTAATTGTGAAAATGATCCGTTTGTATTGTCGTTACAAAGAGGGTAACAAAACATTATGTCCCTCTTGTCTCGCCTTACAGGAGTACGCATTGGCCCGACTGGACAGATGTCCATTTGGAGATAATAAAGGGGCGTGTCGTGACTGTCGCATTCATTGCTATAAACCAGAAATGCAAAAGCGGATACGACAAGTCATGCGTTATGCTGGACCTCGCATGATCTTACGTTATCCGCTTGATGCAATCAGACACCTGATCGGAAAATAGTTCTAAAGTTGAGCTTCCGTATGCTTGGCTTGTGCTGAATACAAATGAACATCCATTTGAGGGAATGGAATATTGATGTCCCTTTCGGTAAACACTTTATAGACCTTTTCATTCATACCGAAATAGACATTCCAGTAATCGGGAGTTGCGACCCAAGCCCTGACCACAATATTGACTGAGCTATCCCCCAAACTGTGTAGTGCGATAAAATAGGCCGGATCTTTCTGAATCCGATCATCTGCCTCAAGGAGTTCGATTAAGGTTGCTTTGGCGTAATCGTAACTATCCCCATATCCAATACCAAACGTCCAATCTACACGACGACGTCCTCATGAGAATAGTTGTTGATGATGCCTGTGGAAAGGCTGCCGTTAGGTACCAAAATGGTCTTATTGTCAGGTGTGTTGAGTACAGTATTGAACAGCTGGATCTCCTTGACCGTACCCGCTTGACCTTGAGCTTCGATGTAATCTCCTACTCGATAGGGTTTAAACAATAGTACCATTACGCCGCCTGCGAAGTTTTGGAGTGTGCCGCTTAATGCCATACCAATCGCCAAACCGGCAGATGCAAAAAGCGCAACAAACGACGTCGTGTCAATCCCCAAGACTCCGATAATCACCGTAATCAAGAATAGAATGAGTGCTATTTTGACCAAATTCTGAATGAAGGCTCGTAAAGAGAGGTCAACATTGCGACGCTCCATGATACGGCCGATCACCCGGCGAACATAACGAATTAACCAACGGCCAATAAAATAGATTGCAACAGCTATGCATATTTTGATTGCAATAGAGATTAATCCGCTGGTAATATGTTCAACGACTTGGTGCATTGACATATTGGATAGCTCTGCCAGTTTTTCGGTGAATTTGATTTTGTGAATGGTAGTGTCTGCAACAGCCTCAACAGTCTGTTCTGCAGATGTAAGCAATGTGGTTAAAAGCATAATAAAGATTAATTATACCGTGTAGTATTCAAAAATCACTCAGAGTAAGTAAATCAGGCATATCCGCAATACGTTCACTAGAAAGATATGCCGTTACAGTTTCAATGACTTTGCTTGTCTTAAACAATAGGTACATCTGTCCATTTTCCCTGCTCTAACTGGCGTACTGTTTTAAATTCAGCCTCTTTTAACCATTTCAGGGCTTCGGGACGTCCACTATTAATCAGCTCCGGCAAATGGGCATCTGAGTTTACAACGACAGGAATCCCCAATTTGTGAATCAAAGCGAAATGCTCACGATTAGGATACAAAAAACCATTACGATGTAAGGTTTTTGTATTGACTTCGATCATAATACCCTTCTCCGCTATAAACGTAAAATAATCGTAAATCTTATTTTGATACCATTTCTGCGTCAGGATACCGGGCTCACACCATTGGGCATTATAAGAGATTTTATCGGCATGACCGACAAAATCAAAACCGCCCAACTCGATCATGCGCATTAATTTATCGAAATAGGTCAATACAACCTGTTTGAGATCACCTCCGAGGTGTTGTTCAACATTCTCTTTAAAAACCTCAGGGCGGGTATCGATATCAATAATCTCTCCACGGGTCGAATGCAGCAGGTGTACCGATCCGATTCGGTAATCAAGAGGTAAGTTTTGGAAATAGTCGTTTGCCGGATTATTTTGCTCATCCATGTAATCGATCTCTAATCCGACATACAGGTCTATACGATCGCCGTATAACTTTTTTATGCGGTGAAATTCCTGCAAATAAAGCTCTGTTGCTGTAGAATCATCGATTGTCCAGCGTGTCAAAAAAGGTAGTGGAGCATGCGACGAAACTCCATAACTCGAAAAGCCTTGACGTATGGCTTCGATAATAAATTCCTCCATTGGGGCCTTCCCGTCACAATAAGAGGTGTGGCTATGATAATTAGTTAGGTTGTTCATATACTACAAAGATAAAACTTTTCGCATGCTGGGCAAATGTAAAACATACAAATCCCCAGCTCTGCTTTGTGGTCTACCGATGATTCTTTTCGGTCCATGGACAAAAATCAGACTGTTGGAAATCTGCGTTATCTTCCTTGAAGTAATCAGTTGACACTAAATTGTAAAAGATCTATCGTTGTATGTATTGAACCATATGGTAAATCATGCTTAATTCGACGATAGTTCCACATAGCAATACGTACAGTCTTTAACTGTTCCGTCATCCAGTTTTATCGGATATGTATACCGACGAGGCTTCCCGACCGAAAAGTCAACCGGAGTGCGGAACATACCGCCTGCAAAGCAGAACGTATGAAATTCACCATTTTCTCCACACGGATCCACATTGGATGGAAGTTCAGTAAGAAAAGCGCGATCAAAAATTCTGCCCACAAATTTTTCGTTCAATAAATTGGCATCCGTTGTAATCACCATGGTTTGCAGTCCAGACATTAAAAACTCTTCGGCAACCGTTTTCGTCTCCTTTCCCCATAGAGGTTCAACAAGTGTAATACCCAGTGGTGCGAGTTGTTTTTCTCGATATGATCGCACCTCTTCAAGGCAAATATCCCCAAAAATGAAATGGGAGATCCCTTGATTTTGGAAATGAGAAACGACATGGTTCATAGCCGTTTCATACTCCTGCATCGAACATGTCGAAGGCAGCTCGATGACTTGTAAAGGAAGACCAATGCTATCTGCCTGGCGATGTAAAAGCTCGATCGGGATGCCATGCATCGATGAACGGCGGGTATCTTGGTTAATGGTGGTCAAAAGAGAGCAGACTTGATATTTGTCTTCTTGTAAGATGCGATGTAACGCTAATGCAGAGTCTTTTCCCCCACTCCAATTAAATACAGCAGGAATTTTTGTATGCATACGATAAGGTCTTTTTCAACACAAACATAACAATTATTCGAGGATTGATTCACCCCGAAATCCGAAATAACAGAAAGATGTGTTTAGGAGTTTGATGATAAAAGGGAATTTAAATGGGATACCAATTCCAACAGCCATAACACGTGTTGTTTCGATATGCCTTGACGATTTGCTTTTTGTCCTTCATCTGTACACGCTGTTGACAGGAGTAGTACTAGGATAGTTAAAATTTTTGCTTTCATCGGAAGGAGTTTTGTTCAATGGCAAAAGTAAAATGGAGGTCATTCCACAATCAGGATAATTTACCCAATGCCGGAAACTGAATACTGAACCTTCGTTACTGAAAGCTGAAACGAGTTATGGTATTATTTTTCTTTCCATTTTTTAGAATCACGAGAGTTATGATAGCTTATGAAATTTTGTACAGTAAGTTTATGAGGCAAGGATGATGGTTTGCAAAGCAAACCAAACCAATAATTTGTAATCATATTGGGGATATCTGTTTAGTCGCCTCTCTTTTGTAGAAAATTGATATGAACTGTGTACTTCTTGGCTAGAATATGCAAACGCTGAACAGCGTAAACTAACTATCACTATTCCTTACAATAATTGCCTATTGTAAGGAGGAAAAATAAAAGAGCACTTAATGTATTTAAGTGCTCTTAATTCATTGTTTTAGGGTTGAGAGCGGAAAACGGGATTCGAACCCGCGACCCTCAGCTTGGGAAGCTGATGCTCTACCAACTGAGCTATTTCCGCAAATGGCTGTAAAAATTTCTCTCTACAGCCATGCAAATATCCGTTTTTTACTCGAAATATGCAACGGGATTCTGAAAAATCTCATGTTGTAAAGTAACGCACGGATTTCATAGACATTAATCCATTTTGAGTACAGCCAAAAATGCTTCCTGTGGCACTTCGACATTACCCACTTGACGCATGCGTTTCTTTCCTTTTTTCTGTTTCTCCAGCAATTTGCGTTTACGGCTGATATCACCACCATAACATTTTGCGGTCACATCTTTACGCACCGCCTTGACGGTCTCACGTGCAATAATTTTCGCTCCGATGGCAGCCTGAATGGCAATGTCAAATTGCTGACGAGGGATCAACTCCTTTAGCTTTTCACACATCTTGCGACCAAAATCGTAAGCGTGCTCGTGATATATAAGAGATGACAATGCATCAACAGGTTCACCATTCAATAAAATATCGAGTTTGGCCAATTTACTCGGTTTGTATCCAGTCTGGTGATAATCAAAGGATGCATAACCTCTTGAAATACTTTTAAGCTTGTCGTAAAAATCAAAGACAATCTCTGCCAATGGCATCTCAAAATTGACCTCTACCCTATCCTGCGTAATAAAGACCTGATTTTTCAAGGTGCCTCGCTTATCAATACACAACTTCATGACATTGCCCAAATAATCGGAATGTGTAATGACTTGGGCCATGATATAGGGTTCTTCAATGTGGTCGATCATCGTGGGTTCAGGCAATCCTGAGGGATTGTGAACATCCACAATCTCACCTTTGCTGGTATATACTTTATACGAGACGTTCGGGACTGTCGTAATGACATCCATATTGAACTCTCGATACAGGCGCTCTTGAATAATCTCCATATGAAGCAATCCCAGGAAACCACATCGGAAACCGAAACCAAGCGCTAACGATGATTCGGGATCATAGGTCAGTGAAGCGTCGTTGAGCTGCAATTTTTCGAGAGAAGCACGCAAATCTTCGTATTGGTCACTCTCGACAGGGTAAATACCTGCAAAGACCATTGGTTTGACATCCTCGAATCCCGCAATCGCTTCGTGGCAAGGATTCTCTACGTGGGTAATCGTATCACCTACTTTTACATCCCGAGAATTTTTGATACCTGAAATAATGTACCCCACATCCCCCGTTTTGAGTTCGTTGCGAGGACACATCTTCAGTTTTAAAACACCGATTTCATCCGCATCGTATTCGCTGCCGGTATTGAAAAATTTGACCCGTTCTCCAGCACGAATCGATCCATTGAAAATTCGGAAATAGGCGATGATTCCTCGAAACGAATTAAATACTGAATCGAAAATCAGTGCTTGTAACGGTTGATTTTCGTCTCCTTGTGGGGCTGGAATACGCTCCACAATAGCCTGCAGCACCTCTTCAACTCCGGCACCTGTTTTACCGGATGCAGCCAAAATCTCTTCATGTTTGCAACCCAACAAATCGACGATCTGGTCCTTTACCTCGTCAACCATAGCGGCCTCCATGTCAATCTTGTTGATCACCGGGATGATCTCCAAATCATGCCCTAAGGCAAGATACAGATTGGAAATGGTTTGAGCCTGAATGCCCTGAGTGGCATCAACGACCAGTAAAGCTCCTTCGCAAGATGCGATTGCACGCGAAACCTCATATGAGAAATCGACGTGCCCCGGGGTGTCAATCAGATTCAAAATATACTTTTCACCTTTATAAGTATATTCCATCTGGATTGCATGACTCTTGATCGTGATACCTTTTTCACGTTCAAGATCCATATTGTCTAAAACCTGCGCCTGGAGTTCACGTTGAGACAATGTATTGGTCACTTCGAGCAACCGATCGGCAAGTGTACTTTTGCCGTGGTCGATATGAGCGATGATGCAGAAATTGCGGATATTCTTCATAGATAATTTTTCGGTGTGACAAAGTTAAGTAAATTTGCGTGTTTTAAAAATAACGAAGTTCGCATGAATACGGTCGCTCGATATGCCTCCTTAGTTAAATTTAGTCATACGGTATTCGCCATGCCGTTTGCTTTGGCGGCATATTGCTATGCTTTATGGAGTACCAATACTCCATTTAACGGATGGCTTTTGGTCAAGGTGTTGTTAGCTATGGTGTTTGCCCGCAACACGGCAATGGGGTTCAATCGCTATGCCGATAGAAAAATCGACGCGCTCAATCCCCGCACGGCTACACGTGACATTCCGGCCGGACGCATCTCGGCTCGTCATGCCTTGTGGTTTGTAATCATAAATGCTCTGCTTTTCGTTCTAACTGCAGGGTGGATTAACTTTCTCGCCTTCTGTCTCTCCCCTATCGCATTAATCGTTTTGTTAGGATACAGTCTTACCAAACGAACTACCGCGTGGTGTCATGTCGTGTTGGGAGTAGCATTGGGTATTGCCCCTGTTGGCGCCTATATTGCGGTAACCGGACAACTGTTTGCGGTTTGGCCCATTCTGATGACCGGCCTGGTTATTACCTGGGTAAGCGGATTTGATGTGATCTATGCGCTACAGGATATAGAATTTGACCGCCAACATGGATTGCATTCGATCCCGGCTCGTTGGGGCGTTCGCGGTGCCTTAATCATTAGCATCTTATTGCATCTGATCAGTGTCTATGCAATTATCATGTTAGGCTTGTCCTACAATGCAGGAACTTTTTATTGGATCGGGACAGCGCTGTTTATTGCCTTATTGCTGTTTCAACATCTTTATGTTACAGCTAAACATTTTGACCGCATCGGGCCCTCATTTGGTTTGCTGAATGGCTTAACCAGTGTGTGTTTTGCTGTTTGCGCCATTATAGATCTCTATCTACACTACCACTGTTGCTAAACACCCGCTAAACCGACAGTATGAAACTGGACGATAATCTATCTGTCGTCTAAGTGTGCTTTTCGATGGCTGATCAAATAACGACTTCTGTATCTCTACCGAGCTACGATATCTGAAAGTTTTATGGAAATAATTCCAGGTTGAACCACATACAAAATATATAAAGGGAGGCCCAACGGTCTCCCTTTATTCTATTATGACATTTGATATGAATTAAATACTTGCTGAGCGTTTAGCCTCCATCAAGATGGTAAATGCACGATGGATATCGTCATCGCTGATTACGACCGTAAATTCGTTGGTCGTACTGATAACTTCTGCAATATTGATATTATCCCACGCTAACTCTTTGAAGATGTAATAGTAAACTCCAGGACAGATGGCATTTTCAGCAGGTAATTTCACGGTGATCGACGACAGATTCTGGGTCTGTGAAATTTTATGCTCATCAGCGAAAATCTCATCGACTAATGGTACGATCGAACTGCTTACGACCAAAGTCGTTTCGTAGATTCCTTGAGAGAATGTACAAAATACATCTTTCATATTGCGCACACGATCGAGGAGAATTGCCTGTTTTTCGTACAGCGTCGCCGAATTGGTAAATGCAAAATCTGCCAAATTGGAGCGGACAATGATATCACCGATATTCTCTACCACCTTCTTGAATTTCATGGTTGACATCAATTCAAGGCGTGGCACAAGACGATTCAATGCCATGATTACAGCACTATCATTGACTGATTTACCTACCTGTTTCTCAATCTCCGGTTTAAGCTGTCGTGCCAGTGCCGAAAGATTGATCAATCCTTCGACCAATGCACCCTCCAAAAAGGGTTTCTTTTTTATTACCTCTTCTACAGCATTTGGAATAGTCAACATAGCTAAGTCCAGTTTGGTAAATGTGATGATGCAGCGTTATTCCTGCAAGTTATCTGTTAAACATTATAAAAGGGTGTACAAATTTATACCCTACTCAATTTTGTTGCAAAAAAAACAAAAGCAAAAGACAAAAACAAACATTTTGATATACTTTTGGGCGAAAATTGGATTAAATGTTTTATTTTATAGTTTTGTAAGGCTGTAAATGTAAGATGCAATAGTCATATTGCCGACATTTTATCCTATACCACTTTGTAATAAAGCAACGTAATCAATATGATTAAAGTATTAAAATTCGGAGGAACTTCCGTTGGATCGGCTCAAAATATGAAGCGTGTGGCCGAAATCGTCCGTCATGAGCAGGCCACAATCACAGTTTTGTCAGCCATGTCGGGTACGACTGATGCCTTGGTACAAATTTCCAAACTTGCTGCAGATAAAAATCTAACCGAAATCGAAAAGGTTATCGATACATTGCGTGAAAAATACACTACTTGTATCGAAGGATTATTGGAAACTCATCGAGAGCAGGCTCTGGAACGTATGGAGCTTTCATGGGCTACGATTCGCAATGCGGCAACCTTTTTCCATCCTTATACGTCTGAACGGACCATCATTTCACAAGGCGAGCTGCTCACTTCGGCCATCTTTACTTATTATATGATTGAGAGTGGCAGTGAGGCAGTTTATCTGACGGCACCTGAGTTTATGGTAATGGATGCAGACAAAAAGGTTGACACCAAGCTGCTCCGTGAAAAACTGACCTCCTTAATTGAAGATAAAAGCAAGTTCTATATCACGCAAGGGTTTATTTGCACCAACAGCAAAGGTGAAATCGACAATCTTGGACGTGGCGGAAGCGATTATAGTGCAGCTCTGATGGGTGCAGCTATTAATGCAGCACAAGTACAAATTTGGACCGATATTGATGGTATGCATAACAATGATCCTCGTTATGTAGATCACACCTTCCCTATTCGAACGATGAGTTTCAGCGAAGCAGCCGAACTGGCCTATTTTGGAGCAAAGATTCTTCACCCTTCGACCATTCAGCCTTGCCAGGATCAAAACATTCCAGTATTGCTGAAAAATACGATGGACCCCGATGCTCCTGGCACGACTATTTCAAATAACGAAGATGCTAATGCCGAATCTTTCCATGCCGTGGCTGCCAAAGACAACATTACGGTCATTCGTATCTACTCAGCCCGTATGTTGATGGCTTATGGTTTCTTGCGCAAAGTATTCGAAGTATTCGAGCAATACCGCACCCCGATCGATATGATTACCACTTCTGAAGTG